>ERZ773099.294-NODE-294-length-44187-cov-5.945482_pt1 | contig 44187 bp, 39 predicted proteins | sample MGYA00511120_ERZ773099 | MGnify/ENA primary metagenome ERZ773099 (study PRJEB29015, sample SAMEA2738012) | human oral metagenome | biome: human oral; feature: human-associated habitat; material: dental | place: China | collected 2104 ... | reverse complement strand
CGGGACCTACTCCATAAAGCGGAAGCTTTTGCTTATCTTTTACAAAATTTTTCATTTACTCTCAATAAACCTCCCCGAGAAATTTTACAGCTCACTTAGTACTTTTCTAAAAAGCTCTTTTTTCCAATCAACTTATTTTCAGAGACTAACTATTTCTATATGCTTCATCTACTTTATCGGTCAAATGTCCAATCTAATCTATTATTAATCTTCTTCCAATGATTTTTAACTTGTTTTCGTATATCACATGTTAAATAATCACTTATCTCAAATATTTCCTGAGCCTTATAGGCGTAAGTTAAAAAGTTACCACACGTCTTTTTACTCTTTGTATTTCCTATATGAGTGTATGATCTGTATACAGCCTTTTTTCCAGCAATGTAATCACCTTGTGTTTTTGAAATATTTACTCTTCGTATTTTCTTATATACTCGGTTATAATACTTAAATAAGCTCTTTTCTCGAATTTGGACAGTTTTACCATCAAATTCAAATCCCAAATAATTAATAACTGAGCTATCTCCTGTAAGAGTTTGTATAATTCCATCATTGAAAATAAACTGCTCATAAATATTTTTTATTTCCAGAACATACATATTTATCTTTATTTTATCAGATTGAATATTGTTGAAAGCGATACCATTTCCTGCTGGTGTTTACAAGTTAAAGTTCTTATACATTAAAAAAATTGTCCACAATCTCATCTAATTGCTTGCGGATATCTCCAAAATCAATATTTAAATCTAATGTCTTTACAGTAATTTGGTTGCCACTCATCGTATATTTTTGATTTAAAGTAATTTCTTCATCAGTTTTTGCATAAAGCAGCATTCCTGCTACTTCATGCTGAACCAACTTCAATTCTTCTTCTTTGTTTTTTACATAAGTAAAAATCTGATATAAATTTCCTGAATGCAATATGTGTTTATTATAACGAGTTTGTATGGTATTCTGATAATATTTGGCTTCAATAATTAGCGTCTTGTTATCTTTTGATATCATAATGTCAGTCTGCATAATTGGAAGCATATTACTTGTTCCATCGTCTAATTGCCATGAAATTTTAGAAGCTCTAACAATTAATTCTAGATGCTCTTTACGATAATATTCAAAAATAAATTTTTCATAAAGACGACACATACGCTGTTCGTCTATAAATGTCATTAATTTTTCAGATCCATTTGATGTGGTTTGCAGCAATCCTTTAATAACCAAGTAACAGATAGAAATCAACATCTGATAAGTCTGATTGTTTTTAGAGTATTGCTGATTCCAATTAACACTATATACATCAAGCTCATCTACATCATCAAAAAACATCAGTAGTTTCTTAAGCTTTTTCTTCCGAGACTTATCAATACAAGTATGAATAAGCTTAAGCATTGTAGTTTTAATGATACGATTCTTATATGTATTTACAGAAAACTCATCATAAGTGCATACCATCTGTTTTCGTAGCATTGTCCTTGTTTTAATAGATTTTGCAATATTAATTTGTCCTCGGATAGTAGAAAGCATCTCAATTTTTGAAATATACTCTCGGTCAAGCCCATGATTTAATTGTAATGAAATGCCTTTACACAGAATTGCTGAAAATAGGTCAATTACATTGTTAAATTGCTCAGTAGAAATCTCTTTATATCCGTCTTGATTTAATATTTGAAAAGCATAAGCCAGCATATAATATATATTTTGTATTAAAATCATTTAATTGAGCTCCTTAACTTTTCCTCCCAAGCCTTTACCTTTACAGGTTCATCATACCAATACTCTTTTAAGAGCGGCAATATCTCATATTCTACAATATTAGACAAAGTCTTATAGTTAATATTTTGTAGATTGCAGAAATAGCTATGTCCAACATAAAATCCTTCCCCTAAAGAATCATCTTTTGCAATAGCTGAATTTAATTCTTTTATGCAATCAATAAGGTTATTAAAATTATTATTTGCAAGTGCCATTCTATATTCTCTAAATCCATCACTATCGAAACCAGGTTTCATTTCAAAGAAAGCAAACCTGCGGCGAAGTGCATAATCTAACATTGCAAGACTTCTATCCGCAGTATTCATCATGCCAATAATATACACATTCGCCGGTACAAAAAAATTTTCATCAGAATAAAGTAACTTAAGCACATTTCCCCGCTTATCATTTTCGATGAGCATAAATAGCTCTCCAAAAATTTTACTCAAATTTCCTCTATTGATTTCATCTATAATAAAAAAATACTCATTTTCCAAATCATCAGCAGCTTTCTTGCAAAAATTGTAAAAAGAGCCTTTCTTTATTTCAAAGCCATCACTTGTACTTGAAGGTCTGAACCCCTCAATAAAGTCTTCGTATGTGTAGCTTTGATGAAATTGAACTATCATTACTTTATTCTGGTCTTTGCATCCTAACATAGAATATGCTAAACGTTTTGCTACAAAGGTCTTTCCTACTCCCGGAGCCCCTTGGAGAATGATATTCTTCTTTATACGAATTAGCTCTACCAAAGTATAATAGCTTTCGCTATCCATATAGACCTCTTCAAGAAACTTCTTTGGTAAATATGTAGGGAATATAATTTCCTCTGGCTCTATTTCTTCCTGATCAACTTCTGTATCATATAGCATATTAAGCTTGGCCACATAATCTGTATAAACTGTAATATCAGTCAGAGTTTTCATTACAGCTTGACCCGGATGTGGTCGCTCTCCTATATTGCTCCAAGTTACTTTACGTATATTTGGATATTCACAATCTTCCTCATCATATATATAATCAGAAGTAACTATTCCTCTTGCAATTATGGAATGTTTCCCTTTCTTTGCAAACACAATATCTCCTAGCTTCATATCTTTTAAAAACTGCCAAGTAGCATGAGCCGAATTCATATATGACTTGTTTGGATCAATCGTGCTCTTCATCGCTGTCTTCATTTCTTCCTTTGATGAATACTGAGAATAGTCTCCGATAGATTTCCAACCGAGTCCCATTACACCTCGGCTATAGAATTCCTTCCATTTAGATGCACCATCTCCAGGAGAGTAGATCCAATAATGTACAGTATCCACATCCTCATCTGCAAGTCCTGCTCCTTTCTGTTCCCTATAAATCTGTCCTTTTTGCTGCTCTTTTGATTCCTTATTTACTTTTTCTGAATACTTCCACGCCTCAAAAGATAATTCCTTGAAATCTTTTAACTTACTTTTTTCACTTTGTAAAAATTTTTTTAATTTATCTGCAATAGTAAAATACTTTTTTGCATCAATTTTTGTTTCCATCTCAGGAAGTTCAGAAACAACTGTTGCAGGTATCTTGCCAGATTCATATATATACCATTTGTTTCTACTATCTAAATTCAAGAATAAATTTGGAGCAATCCAGAATAATCCCATAGTAATCTTACTGTTGCCATTCCCTTTATTATTGATTACTTGGTTAAAATATTTTGATAAGACTTTTATACTCTTAGGCGTTTGAAACTCTGCATACTCTAATGCTGATTTAAAGAGATTCCAGAGGTCATCAATATCTCCTTTTTCTCTGGCATCAATAAAACGATAAAATGTTGCATTCTGGTTATTAAGAACAGGAATACTATCAAATGATTGCGGCACTTCTGCCACAACTCCAAAAATCTCTTTCACTGCTGAAATGATTTTAGTTCTATTCTCTTCACGCATAGAATTCTTGTTAAAGAGCCCAAATATAGTGAACGGGTCAATATCAACAAGGTAATTATCTTTTTCAAGTGTGGGTAAACTAATTCCAGTTTCGTCATAAATTAACTTTATCTTTTTAATTAATTTTTTTCTATTATTTTGGTAAGCTAAAAGCTTAAGAGCAAATTCCTTATAAAAATCTACCCATAGAAATTGATTATTCATTCTACCTTCCTCTTATTAATTTAGAATTTTTATAATACTATGAATACTTAGAATGTACTCTACTCCTTAATTATATAATAATAAGTTTTCTCTCACTGAATTCCTAAAGCTTTTTTCATTTGAGGCAATTTCCACTGTTGAAATTACCTTGCTTTCATTAGCCGCATCTGTACTCTTATTTTTATTTTGCCCTGATATTGCAATCATAAAATAAGCAATCCATACAATGGCAATAATCCCATATTTTACTGCAGGCTTCATATCCTGCTTACGAAGCAATAGGATAGTTAAAGGCACAGGAAAAATACATATCCAGCCCAACACCCACAGCCAGGTTCTTCTCTTTTTAAGTGGCTGCTGATATTGGCTAACAGGTTGTTGATATTGGTGAGGCAGTTCCTGATATTGATTAAAGGGCTGTTGATACTGGTGCTCACTTTCAGGATACCATGTATATCCGCAGTCCCTGCAAAAGCCTACCGTTTGATGAATAATTCTGTTTGAATTGGCATGCCTTATCTCTCCCTGATTTTCCCTTTTGAACTGAACATTAGAGCTGCTACATTTAGGGCAACCTGCTTTATTGATTCTTTCCTGTGCCTCTCGCATTTCTGCAGTAATCTGCGAGCCGCAAAAAGGGCATATTCTATTATTGTATATTTCTCCACCACAGCTTGGACACTTCACCGTACTTTCACCTCCGCAATTTTGTCATTATTCGGGCATTAAAAAATACAAACTACATACCTATAGTATTTTTTACTATTATAATACAAATATCTCCTAACTTGATATAATATAATAGTGTTAGTTAAAGACTAAAATCAAAACAAAAGAAAGGAGCTATTCAGTATTATATATAATATCATATAAACAGCTTTCTTGGCAGATATTTTTTCAACAAATAAGCAGCGGCAGGCAAGGTACCTGCCGCCGCTTATTTGTTTAATCACATTTACAGAGCTACATCATTTATTGATATCGAGGTCAACAGTAACTTGGTAGAAATCAGTAGGATGGTACTCATATCCTGTCACGCCGAATTTGGAAATCATACTCATCTTGAGGAAGGAGCAGAAAACCCATGCATTGTCATCAAGAATGACCTGCTGCATCTTAATAGCAAGCTCGCTGCGTTTTGCAGGGTCAAATTCTGCTGCCATCTTCTTTGCCAGCTCCTCAATTTCATCAGAATGAAAATGTCCCTTATTTTTTGAAGAGCTGTCCAGACAGAAAGAAGTGAAGAAGTATTCCGGATCACCTATACTTGCATTTACATTAGCAGAAGCATAAACATCCCATGCATTCATATCTGTGATAATGCTGTTATGGTCTGCAGTGGAATTAATATTGACTGCGATTCCAATCTCTTTTAAGGTTGCCTGCGCAGATTCAGCCAGAAGAGGAAGCTCCTGCCGGCTCGGATAAGTAAGCCATTTAATTTCAAGCTTTCTGCCGTTCTTTTCACGGATTCCGTCACCATCGGAATCTATCCATCCTGCTGCTTCCAGAACTGACCTTGCACCATCAGGATCATAGCTCTCCGTTGTTAGATTGCTTCCTCCAAAAGAGAAGCTGTCAGGAAAAACACCCTTGGCAACCTCGCCGTTGCCATCCAGCAGCGTAGAAACGAAGCCTTCTTTATCAATTCCCATAGCAATTGCCTTGCGGACTGCAGGATCAGAAGCGAAAGGACTCTCGTAATTCATCCAGCAGATGAAAGCACGTGAGGTTGCAATCTGAGAAAACTGATAGTTATCATTTCTGAACAAAGGATAAGCCTCATAAGCCATTCCATACGCAGCGTCAATATCTCCGGATTGCAGGGCTGCTGAAAGAGTATTGCCGTCAGATATTGTGCGAATGGTCAATTCATCAATATGCGGCATCCCTCCCCAGTAACTTTCATTTTTAACAAGATTAAGATGATCGCCGCTTTCACAATCAACAGCTATATAAGGTCCTGTCCCGGCAACAATTCCGCCGTCAAATCCGGCATCTACATCTATGATACAACCGTAGGGGTCACAGAGATAATTCAGCAGCGCAGGACGCGGAACCTTGGTTTTCAGTGTCAGCACCTGCCCATCAGCCATAATCTCGTCCAGCATCAGATCACTGGGTGCTCGGTCATGTGTTTTTGTCAGATGCTCTAAGCACTGTTTTACAGCAGCCGCATTCATTTCCCGTCCGGAAGAAAACTTTACCCCCTCACGAAGCGTAATTTCCCAGGTATACTCATCAACATTTTTCCATTCCGTTGCAAGCCAGGGAGTCAGCTCCATCTCATCCGACAATTTGAAAAGTGTTTCACCGATTCCATAGCGAATGGTGGCCCAACCTGCATAGTCGTTATGTGGATTCACATCAGGCTCTGCATTCTCAGGATTAAATGTGGTATCCCCTATGATCATTGTTTTTTTTGCAGTCATCCCGGACCTTGCAGTGCTTTCATTTTTTTTGCTCTTTCCTGTATCTGCCGTTTCAGTAGAATTGCTGCTCCCGCACCCGGCAAAAACAACCGCTATCAGACATGACATCATAAAAAGCGTAAGAATTCTTTTCATCTTGTTTTTCCTCTCTATTTAAATCATTAATTTGTATATGCTATTAAAATCTGTCACTAAAACCTCTTACTTATATGCAGCAATCAGAAAAACTGCTGCCGGATTATAAAACTCATCTATCTCTGCATAAACCCTTTTATAAACTCCTGAATCCACGAAAACCCTTTCAAACCCTGCTTCCATGAGCAGCTGTATGTCCCAAAGTGGTCTTGGGTGCTGTAATTGCCCAATCTCCCTTGTAATCGCGGCATTTTCCTGCATCATCGTTTCAGAGAGAAGTATATGCGCATGAGTTTGAGGAAGCTTTACGTGTTGCTCCGTACCCAACTCCACATAGTAGTCAGCATCAAAATTAATCATGACTCCTCCGGGCTTCAGGAGCTTGAACCACTCACAATATGCTTTTCTGACATCCGGAAGTGTCCAGGTAAGATTTCTTGTCAGCAAAACATCAAAGCTTTCCGCTGTAAAGTCCGGAGCTTCGGCATCCATGACATAAAAGGACACATCAAGTTTCAGAAGGGATGCCATGTGTTTTGCGTGCTCAATCATATACGGCGTCAGGTCAATACCGGTGACCTGATGGCTCTCTGAAGCCATCAGGCAGGCAAAAAATCCTGTTCCAGTGCCAATGTCCAATACTCTCATCGGCTTTGTACCGGGAAGCTGTTTTTTTATTTCTCTAAGCCATATCTCACGCTTTGCGCTTTCAAGCTCCCGGAGCCGCTGTGCTTCAAACCCCTCTGCCCTCAGAGTCCAGTAATCTGTAATCCTTTCCTTTATTTTTTTCATCTCGTCTTACTGTCCTAATTAAAAATATTTTTATCCCACTTAGTACACCCTGCCATTTTATAAAATGCTGTCAATCAGTCGCTTTGTATAATCATCTTGGGGATTCAAGATGATTTCGTCCGGATTGCCTTGCTCCACAATTTTTCCTTTATACATGACAAGCAGACGGGTACAGAATTTCTGAACCAGCGCAATATCATGGCAGATAAAAATAATAGAAAGCTGTGCTCCTTTCTGCCGTCTCAGTTTGCCTAATAACTCAAGGATCTCTTTTTGCATTGTCACATCCAGTGCCGAGGTCGCCTCGTCACAGACAAGAAGCATTGGCTTCACAGCCAAGGCTCTTGCAATAGCTGCACGCTGACACTGTCCGCCGCTGACCTGATGTGGGTAGCGCTCTGCAAAGTCCGGTGTCAAACCGCATTGCACAAGGAGCTTTGCTACTTCTTCCTTCACTTCAGAGCGGGTTCTTCCAAGATTGTGCAGACTTTCTCCAATGCCATCACCCAGCGTACATCTCGGATCAAAGGAATCCGCCGGGGTTTGAAATACCATCTGCATTTTCCGATAAGCCTGCCGAAGTTCTTTCCCTTTTTTCTTTGTAATATTCTCTCCATCCAATATGATTTTTCCCTCTGTCACGTCAGTCAAACGGGTGATCATATTTGCCACTGTGCTTTTACCGCTGCCGCTTTCACCAACAATGCCAAGACATTCTCCCTGCAGCAATTCAAAACTGACATGATTAACTGCTGTAAAATTTGGCTGTCCCCGCCTAGTATAAATCTTAGTGAGATTCTCCGCTTTTAAAACCAGTTCCATCCTTCTTACCTTTCAAGATGTGGCACTGCCGACATCAAAAGTTTTGTATATCTCTCCTTTGGATTATTCAGTATCTGGTTTGCATCGCCATACTCTATCATTTCGCCATTTTGCATCACAAGCACTTTATCTGCCATAGCCCTGATCACACCGATATTATGAGTAACCAGTACAATAGCGGTTCCAAATGCCTCCCTCACAAGGAGCATCTCCTCAACCACCTGCTTCTGCACTGATACATCAAGTGCGGAAGTTGGTTCATCTGCCAAAAGTACCTTAGGGAAAAGCAACATTGCTGCAGCAATACCGACACGCTGCTGCATACCTCCAGAAAGCTCAAACGGATAGCTGTCCAATATTCTTCTGCCGTCTTCAAAACCCAACCTCTTCAGCAGCTCCAACACACGGATGGTAAATTTCTCTTTTGTGATGGATTCATGCTCGGCTACACTCTCGTAAAGCTGCACTCCCACCGTGCGAATGGAGCAGAATGAACTGCCGGCGTTTTGAAAAATCATTCCCAGTTCAGGTCCGTTCAGTTTTCTAAGCTCAGCCTCATTAAGCTCAGGAAGGTTTTTACCTTTGTACCAGATGTCTCCCCGGGTAACCATTCCAGTATTACCTAATAATCCCATAGCAGCCCGAATCAGAGTCGACTTTCCTGAACCGCTTTCCCCTGCAATTCCGAGGATTTCCCCTTCATCAACAGAAAAGCTTATGTCCCTTACCGCCTGAAAACCATTGTAATTAATATCTACATGTTCAAATCTAAGAATTTCTGCCATATTATTTCCCCCTGAACTTCGGGTCTGCATAATCCCGAATAGTATCACCAAGAAGGTTAAAAACCATGACGGAGATAAAAATAGCAAAGCCGGGTGCTAAAGTAACCCAAGGAGCTGTCGTAAGCAAGCTCCTCGTATCACTCATCATGCTTCCCCACTCAGCAGCAGGCGGCTTGGCTCCGAGACCAAGAAAACTTAATCCTGCCAGCTCCATCATCATCGTTCCGATATCCAGCATGGATGTTACTAAAATAGGACCGATAACATTGGGTAAGATATGCTTCATAAGGAGCTTTGCCGTACCGCTGCCCGAAAGAATCGCTGCTTTTATATATGGCATTTCTTTTTGCACCAGCGTTTGACTCCTGGCGATGCGGGCGTACTTAGGCCATGAAATAACGGCAAGAGCAATAATGGCATTCTGAAGCCCTCCGCCCAGCACACCTGCTACAGCTAATGCAAAAACCAACCCCGGAAACGCCAGAAACATATCTGATATCCGCATCAAAACAATATCTGCCCATTTTCCATGCCACCCGCAGAAAATACCGACTGCCGTCCCAACCACGGTAACAATGGCTGCAAGCAGCAATGTTGAATATATGCTTGTCCTGCTCCCGACAATTACCCTTGAGAGCATATCTCGCCCATAACGGTCTGTACCGAAAAGATGTGTTGCCGAGAATGCCGCTTTTGCATTTCTGAGGTTCTGTAGATAGGGATTATAAGGGGCCAAATACTCAGAGAAAGCAGAGCATACAAGCAGAATCACTGCCAGAGTGCCGAAGATGATTAAACGCAGCTTCACGTTATTTTTTTTAATTTTCTGAATTCTGACTGTAGGCTCATTCATCCCTTACTCACCCCCAAGCGAATACGCGGGTCAAGTGCATGATACAAAAGGTCCGTAATCAAATTCACCATTACATAGATAATTGCCATCCAGACCACATATGCCTGAATTAAGGGATAATCTCGCATGGTGATAGCATCTACGGCTAGTTTACCGACTCCGTCCCACATAAAGATGCTTTCAATAATTGCTGTTCCTCCAAGCAGACTCCCTATAGACAGTGCGAGAAGCGTGATAATTGTCAGCATGGAGGATTTCAGAACGCTCCTCCATAAAATAACTCTTCCCCTGATACCTCTCGCTTTTGCACCTGTTACATATTCTTTATTTAATTCTTCCAGCACGGTTGCACGTACTTGCCTCATATATTTTGCGGACATGGCAATCGCTAAGGTAAGTGTCGGCATGACAGCGCTCTTAACAGAGGTTCCACTCGCTATAACCGGCAGCCATCTCAGCTTTATCGCAAGCATCTGCATCAAAAGAAGCGCTACAAAGAAATTTGGCATGGAATTACCAATAAAACTTAAAAACCGCAGCATGTAGTCCGTAGCTTTATCATGACGAACTGCTGCCAGCACTCCAAGTGGAATGGATACGATAACGGTTATAAGTATTGAAAGCGCTGTCAGCAGGAGCGTAGCCGGAAGTTTGGAGGTAAATGTCTTAAAGACATCCCTGCCGGAAACATAACTTATGCCCATATCTCCTGTGAGCATACCGCCCAGCCAGGAAGCATATTGAAAAAGAAATGGTTTATCAAGTCCCAGTTCAGCTTTTTTCGCATCAATAATTTCCTGTGAAACAGCAGTGCCGACGTTAGAGTAGAGTTCCTCAACTGCATCACTCCCGGCCAGACGCATCATGGCAAAGGAAAGAAAAGTGATTCCTATCAGAACCGGGATCAGCTGTAAAAATCTTTGTATAACATATTTTCGCATTTCTCATCCTCTCTACTCTACTGGACATTTAAGCTCCAGCCACTTTGTTTGTTTCTGAAATCAAAAAAAGACATACACCTCCCCTGTCAAGAGAAATGTACGCCTTCATGACCTACTAATGTGAAAATATAGGAATATGTGCTTCTACACAATAAATAAACAGCTTCAGCTGTTAGTTAAATATTATATCGCAATTTACTTTTTATGTCAAATACATTTTTAACTGCTTCAAAGCGTCTGCAATGAGCCGGCCGGTACTTAAATCAGATACACCTGCAATATAGTTATTACAGTTGTTGAACGGAATCATAATTCTCATTGCATCAGCCTGTGCGATAGCACAGGCTATAGCAGGAGTAATTTCCCCAAGCATTGCATCCGCAACCACCATCCCGATCGGTCCGATGATAATATCCGCCTTTCTGCTGGCAACACGAGCTGCATTTTCTCCGGTAGCAGCCTCATCGGCACCGGCTCTGAGCATTGCACTTGTTGCCGTTGAATTTGCTCCTACCGCCAGAACATGAACCTCCGGCAGCTCTTTTTTTATTATTGTGATCAGTTGTTTCCCAAGGCCACCTCCCTGTGCATCGACGACCATGACTGTTTTTTTCTCATTCATTCTGTTTCATCCTTATTAATATATTCGGTGCCTATGTCGGTTGACAACAGCCAGCACTAAATTACAATTTTAACTAAATTCCAATCAGAGTCATACTGTTATGATATAGTTTAATTTATACTTCACATATATTATATATTTATCTGATTTATTAAATTTCGTTGTTTTTTATTAGGGTATGCCCTAAACTTAATACCTTTGTTCATACTAACACTTATGGTCTTGTTTTTTGGTATCAACGTACCATTTGATTGTTTCAGAACTTACATCGCCTGCTGTACTTGCAAAGCAGCTTTGAGTCTACAAACTCGGCATTGCTCTTAATTGTGGAAATTCCTTTCTTAACTGTAAAGAAGTACAATCCTTAACCTGCTTCATGATATTTGGAATACTCATAAGTAGGCAGTACACTTACAAAGATATATACATGGTCTATATGACACTCCAACGTAAGAATTTTAATGCCTTGTTTAGCATACTCGGCAATAGTGAGCTCTTTGAATCTGTTCTCAGCCCCGGGAATGTTAAATATCTTTCTTCGATAGCGAGGGCAAAACACAAAATGGCAGTTAATTAATGATACGGTTGTTTTGGTATGTTTATAGTTGTTTTTCATGAGTATATAGTATCATATTTACAGATGCTGCTCAATATGTTATCTTATAAAAGGAAAGAGGGCTATCATCCTCACGGTTAAAACCATGGGTTTTCCCGCCCGCATGAGTTATAATAATCCTTAGTTGACACAAAATCAATTACAAAGCTCCTATCGTGACTACTTTTTTCAGCATATATCAGTATAATTTTATTATACTATGTGTTCCATAAAAAGGACACGTCTGTAATGTGATTTATTTCGCACATTTCTCTTTACATTTTTCTACTGATGTGATATATTTGCAATAGATGTTAGAAATATACCACATTGGAGGTTGTTATTATGGATAACGAAAAAGAAACTCTGTCAATAACCCAAAATTATACGATTCGATATGTCATTAATGGTGTATTATGGCTTTTATACTCAATTTCAAACCTGATTACATTTAAACCAGTCAAAATTATAGGTACTGTTCTTTTATTTATAAGTGCTTTTTGTTCTTTTTATACTCTATTTGCCGAACAGGAAGCAGATGATGAAATGAGTATTCAGCACATATGGGCAGCAAAAAGTATGAGCCTTGAAATACTGCTATGCTCTATGATGATAGCAGGAATTATATCTGGTTTTATCTCATTTCCTTTTTACAAAGTATATGGCTTTTTTGTTGCCGCTTCTCAGATACTTCCCGGATTACTTTTCCTGAAGTATGAAAAGGAGGGCTGCTAATGCCAATATTAAAGACCCGACTACATGAACTCCGCAAAGAATGCAATATGCAGCAAGCCGAACTCGCCAAACTCGTAGGTGTTCGGCGTGAAACTATAGGCAATCTCGAAAATGGCAGGTACAATCCATCCTTAAAGCTTGCTATGGATATTGCCAAAATCTTTGACACTACAGTGGAAGACATTTTTACTTTTGAAGATGATGACGATGAATAAGAAAATAGAGGAGTTTCCATGGCTCCTCTATCATTCTATACCGTGCTATAATATAATTTTCCATCTTTTACAATAAGTCTTACATCTTCATTGTACCTATCTCGCACATCTAATGTCCTATCATTCAACTGAAAATTCTTTTGTGCCTTTATTTTTATTGCTGCTTCTTTTCCAATATTCTTATATTTCCAGTTTTCACTAAACAATTCAAGTGGTTTATGTACAGCAGCATCTATACCTTGCCTTTCCATACGTGCTTGATTAACATCAATTTTAAACTTCTTTTTATGAAACTCGTGCCATTTTCTCAGCTTATCAATCAAGCTATTTTCCATATCATACATATCGGAATATGCTGAATAGCATTTCTCTTTAGATATGGCTCCTAAATGTAATGTATAATTCAAATCTGCAATCATATATAGCACTTCAGTTAATGCTTCTTGATACTTTTGCCAAATCGCCACTTCGCTCATAAGTTTATCATATTTTTTAAAAGACTCTCCCTCTTTACTGCTTAAATCTGAAATAGTAACATTTGCCTGATTCAGTAAATCCATGCAGGTTGTCTCCAATCCCTGAAGTCTTTGGATTTCTTCATTCCGTAAATTACTGTCTTCTAATATCTCTGTTTGAAATTCAGACACTCTTTTTACCTGTGTCATAAGAGTTAGTACTTTACCTTTGTATTCTGCCATCTGAAAATCCACTAATTTAGAGATATTACTATTCAAATCTGCTAATTCACCATTGATTTGTTTCATATAGTATTGTCCTACTACAAGAGCAGCTGCTCCCATAGTAGCATTGGCAATATTTGCTGCGGCAATTTTATTTACGGTACTATCTGCAGTCATCCAATTTGCCTGTCCTGCAATTCCTTTTTTATTTCTAAAGAAGCCTCTTACTGCACCTTCCATATCTTTAGAATTTACCAGCTTTGCTCCTGCCGGTAATATTGCCTGATATACACCTTGATTTGCCAGTTGTATTCCTTCCGCTACTGTACCTATATTTACTCCTGCCTGTGCAAACTGCGGTACAGCACTAATAATTCTGTTGATTACTTTATCATCTTTTATTTCAACAAGTGCCATTTCATTGTCTTCAAGTATATCCAGTAATTGCTCCACCACTACCACCTGCACTTGCAATTCGTTCTTTTTTCCAAACATATATAACAGCATCTCCTAAATGTTTTCTTCAAATTCATCTGTTCACATTATAGCATCCAATGTAATATTACGCACTAAAAAAGGACGCAGGATTTCTCCCACGCCCAAACATCTATCTGGCTTTATCTTCCCTTACTTTCGGTGCTTTCTTATGTGTCGCTTCCTGCTTCACCTCATCCACACCTCTTACCTCAAATGCATCAGTATTATACTGATACTCCTGTAGCTCTGCGACCATCAGTGAATAGACAATCTCACTCCATTGCTAGAAGCACCAGCTCCAAATCAAGCCGCCTACTTAAGCTCTTCAAGCTCTTTTGTGCTTAACTCTAATACTCATTATAAAAACTGGACCTCCAGTTTATGGAAGTCCAATAAGCGTGTTCTTTTATACTATTAGTACAGCTTTGCTCCCGCTGGGATATAGTTATCAACCATAATAAGATGAAGTTCTTCATCCTCAGAATCCTTGAGCTTATTTACTGCTGAAAGCAGCATACCACATGATTCAATTCCCATCATAGTTCTTGGTAGTAAGTTCGTAATAGCAATAAGTGTCTTTCCAACAAGTTCTTCTGGCTCATAGAAGTTATGAATTCCAGAAATAATTGTTCTGTCTACACCCGTACCATCATCAAGAGTGAACTGTAAAAGCTTCTTACTCTTCGGTACTGCGACACATTCCTTAACCTTAACTGCTCTAAAATCTGACTTGCTGAATGTATCAAAATCAACTGCCTCTTTAAATAAAGGTTCAATCCTTACGTTCGAGAAATCAATCTTTTCTTCAACAATAGCAATCCGGTCGCCATTTTCTGTTTTATTGCTCTTAGAGACTTCTTCAACCTCAGCTTTTACCTCATCTTTCTTGTTGACATAATTCAAGGTCTTTAAGGTAGGGAACAGCAACACATCCCTTATAGACTGTGAATTGGTAAGCAGCATCACCAGTCTATCTATTCCATAGCCTATACCGCCTGTAGGAGGCATACCTATCTCAAGTGCATTTAAAAAGTCCTCATCGGTGTGGTTGGCTTCTTCATCCCCTGCTGCAAAAGCCTCCTCCTGAGCTGCAAATCGCGCTTTCTGGTCTATAGGGTCGTTTAATTCGGAATAGGCATTTGCCATCTCTCTGCCATAGATAAAAAGCTCAAACCTTTCAACAAAAGCCGGGTTTTCCGTTTTTTTCTTAGTAAGTGGTGAAACCTCTACAGGATAATCTATTACAAAGGTAGGCTGTATAAGATTTTTTTCTGCATATTCCTCAAAAAATAAATTTAATATATCTCCCTTTGTATGCCTTTCTTCAAATTGAAGATTATGCTGCTTAGCTATTTCCTTTGCAGAGGCAGTATCGGCAATTTCATCAAAATCCACGCCTGCATATTTTTTCACCGCCTCAACCAAAGTAATTTTTTCAAAGGGCTTTCCAAGGTCTATCATTTCCTCAGCGTAAGGGATTACGGTGCTTTTGCAGACTTCTTTAGCAAGGTGCCTGAAAAGATTTTCAGTAAGCTCCATCATCCCGTAATAATCGGTATACGCCTGATAAAGCTCCAGCAGGGTAAATTCGGGGTTATGCCTTGTATCAACTCCCTCATTCCTAAATACTCTGCCTATTTCATAAACCTTTTCAAGTCCTCCTACTATCAGCCTTTTAAGATAAAGCTCTATTGAAATTCTAAGCTTTATATCCTCATCCAGTGCATTATAATGGGTTTCAAAAGGTCTCGCCGCAGCGCCGCCCGCATTGGATACAAGCATAGGAGTTTCAACCTCCATAAATCCCTCTGCATCAAAAAACTTTCTGATTTCGGTTATAATTTTCGAGCGCTTAATAAAGGTTTCTCTTACCTCGGAATTCATTATAAGGTCAACATATCTTTGCCTGTATCTTGTATCAGTATCGGTAAGTCCGTGGAATTTTTCAGGCAGCGGCCTGAGGCTCTTGGATAAAAGCTCCAGCTTTGTCGCATGTATGCTGATCTCTCCGGTTTTAGTTTTAAATACGGTACCTGTTATTCCTACTATATCACCTATATCAAGCTTTTTAAACGCAGCATATTCTTTCGTACCTATGCTGTCCCTTGCCACATAGCTTTGAATCCTTCCGGTAACATCAAGCAGATTGCAAAAGCTTGCCTTGCCCATAATCCTTTTTGACATCAGCCTGCCTGCCAACGATACCGTTTTTGACTCAAAGTCTTCATAAGAATCCACTATATCTGCGGCATGATTGCTTGCAGTATATTTTGTTACGGCATAGGGGTCATTGCCTGAAGCCTGCAGCTCCGCAAGCTTATCCAGCCTCGCCTTAAGCAGATGATTTAATTCTTCTTTAGTAATTTCCTTTGCAGGTTCATCCGCGGCTTTGTTTTCGTGTTCTTTTAAATTATTAATATCAGACATTTACTCTCCCCTGTTTCCTCTGTGGATTGCTAAAACCTTATACTCTATTGTTCCCATAGGTGTTTCCACTAAAACGGTATCTCCCTCTTTTTTCCCTAATAAAGCACTTCCCACAGGCGATTCATTACTTATTTTACCTTCTCTTGAATCAGTTTCCGTCGCTCCTACTATCATAAAGTCCATTTCTTCATTATCCAGCTTGTCAAGTACAGTAACATTGCAGCCCACACTGATAACATCAAGGTTTATATCATCCTCATCTATTACCTCGGCATTTTTAAGAAGATTTTCAAGCTGCTCAATTCTTGCCTCATTCTGTCTTTGCTCATCCTTTGCGGCATCATATTCCGCATTTTCCGAGAGGTCTCCTTGCTCTCTCGCCTCTTTAATCTTTTGTGCTATATCCTTTCTCTTATTGACTTTTAAATCATGAAGCTCCTCTTCATAACGCTTTAATCCCGCAGAAGTCAATATATTCTTACTTTCCGCCATTTTTTCCTCCAATATTAATATAATACCCGGCATTATAACTTACACCTGTATTAAGTGTCAAGCTAGTGTACTGCTTCATATTTTATCAGCAGTTCTTCAAATTCTTTATAGGTTTCAGCATGATTTACAGCATCACGAAGCTTAGCTGAATTTTTAAAACCGTGAGTATACCAGGCGGCATGTTTTCTCATGCTCTTTACTCCGATATATTCTCCCTCATTTTCTATCTGCATTTTTGTATGCCTTAATATAGTTTTTATTACTTCGCCATAGCTTAAATTATCCTTTAAGCTTTTATTTTTTACAACTTTGCTGTCTTCTTTCAAATAATCAAGCACCTGTCTGAAAATCCACGGATTTCCCCTTGCGGCTCTTGCTATCATTATTCCGTCACAGCCGGTTTCTTTTAGCATTCCAAGTGCCGATTCTCCATCGCAAATATCACCATTTCCGATTACAGGTATGCTTACCGCTTCTTTGACTTTTCTTATTATACTCCAATCCGCTTTCCCACTATAAAGCTGTTCTCTGCTCCTTCCATGCACTGCTATTGCAGCCACGCCGGCATCCTGTGCAATTTTTGCAATTTCAACTGCATTAATATTATCCTCATTAAAGCCCTTTCTTATTTTTACAGTCAGAGGCTTCTTAAGCCTTGAGGTCATAGTTTTCAGTATTTTTTCAACCAGCCTAGGCTCCTTCATCAGCGCCGCTCCCTCATTATTGCCTACTATTTTAGGCATCGGGCAGCCCATATTTAAATCTATTATGTCAAAATCCATTGCCTCAAGCTTAAGCGCCATCTCTGTCAGTATATAAGCATCGGAGCCAAAAAGCTGCACTGCCACAGGATGCTCATCTTTTGCTATTTCCAGCAATTTTTTAGTCTTTTTGCTGCCGTATAGTAACGCCTTTGCACTGACCATCTCGGTGCAGGTAAGGCTGCAGCCTTCTTCTCTGCACAGTCTTCTAAAGGCTAAATCGCCTACGCCTGCCATAGGTCCAAGGCAAATGCCTCCTTTAATACGGACATTTCCTATATTAAAATCTAATTCCATCCTTTTAGTTCATCTTTAAAATTATTATTTTGTAAAACAATTCAACTTCTTCCAGAATTTCTCTTTTCTTTCTCTGAAAGTCGCTTATGAGCATTCCGCTCTCAATCTCATCAAACAGATAATCAGCATCATCCGCTGCCACCCTAAACTGTAAATTTCCTCCTGCATCAAACTCCAGAGTAAGCTGACCTCCTACATTTTCCGTAAAAGTAACGCACATTATCTGCAGCTCCTTTTTAACCGTTTCCGGCAAAAGATTAAATTCAGGGTTTAAGTAATATTTGCGTGTATATGAATTTGCACCACATAAAACTGTGGAATTTATTTTTTCAGACATATATTCCCTTCTATTAACTAGACTATCTTACAAGCATTCTGCTGATTCTGTACTGCTCCTCAGAAATATCTTTTTTCATATTTAATGCTTCTTTAATATCAAAATCACAAAATTCTCCTTTCCTATATGCCACAAGTCTGTTTGATTTCCCGGCAGTTAAAAGCTCAACCGCCTTTGCTCCCATAATAGAAGCATAAAATCTGTCCTTGCAGGTAGGGGTACCTCCTCTTTGCATATAGCCTAGGATGGTTGCTCTGGTTTCAATTCCTGTAGCAGCCTCAATACGTTTTGACATAGAAGTAGAATGTCCTATTCCCTCAGCATTTATAATAATATGATGCTTCTTGCCGCGTTTTCTATTATCAATAATTCTATTTATAAGTTTTTGCTCATCTCCGTCATACCTTTCAGGAATCAGTATATCCTCTGCACCGTTTGCAAATCCGCACCACAAAGCTATGTAGCCGGCATTTCTTCCCATTACCTCAATTATACTGCAGCGCTCATGTGAGGTGGAAGTATCTCTCACCTTATCTATAGCATCCATTGCAGTATTTACTGCTGTATCAAAACCTATCGTATAATCCGTGCAGGCTATATCAAGGTCAATAGTTCCGGGAATACCTATAGTATTTACTCCAAGCTCTGAAAGCTTTTCAGCTCCTTTAAAGGAGCCGTCGCCCCCTATCACCACCATGCCGTCTATGCCGTGCTTCTTACAGATACTAGCTCCAAGCTCCTGTCCCTCTCTGGTAATAAATTCACTGCTCCTTGCAGTATAAAGTATGGTTCCGCCCCTGTGGATTATATCAGACACGCTGGTGCTTTCCATATCTATGATTTCTTCCTGTAAAAGCCCGGCATATCCCCTCATTATCCCCTTAACCCTAAGATTCTTATGTATTGCAGTACGAACCACCGCACGTATTGCCGCATTCATGCCGGGAGCATCTCCTCCGCTTGTAAGTATTCCTATAGTTTTGACCTCTTTAATTTTTGCCATAAAATATCCTCCCTATTAGCTCTATATGCCCAGCTTCCATCGATTTTATCAAGCTGTATAATATTAACACATAGCTGCTTATAACTTCAAGTGTTTTGATACACATTTAACATTATCTGCTCCAAGCCTGTTCTCCAGTACAGGAAGGAGCTTTGCCGCATCCAGTTTTTTTTCATTTCCAAAATTTTTTTTAGCTTTTTCTTCCTTGAGATACAGTATCAGCTCATCTTGTCCCGGAGCTTCCCTTATATCCCGCATCAAGGCTTCAAAATCAGCCTTATAGGCTTCAAGATTTTTATACTGAATCCAAAGCTCCCTCGTCGCCTCATCAAAAGACACTATTTTATTGCAGATAAGCTTGCCCTGTGCTTCGTCAGAAAGATTTATTCTGCCACTTACAAATACCTTGTTATCCTCTTTTAATAAATACAAATATTTATCATAGACCTTTGGAAATACCACAACCTCCACACTCCCAAACATATCCTCAAGAGTTAGAAATGCCATAGTCTGCATATTCTTTACATTTTTAATATTTACGGAGCTTATAAGACCTCCAAGCACTACCAATTGCTCATCTTTAAGCCTTGTTTTGCCGATTTTATCATCAGCTTTAAAATCAGAGGTTTTTGCAGTCGTATTTTTGTTGATGATGTCAAGATATTCATCAAGGGGATGCCCGCTTATATAAACCCCTAGTATTTCCTTTTCAAAAGCCAGTATCTGATTTAATGAAAATTCCTCGATATCAGGCAGCTTGTACCTTAGCGCCGATTTTTCCTGCAGGTCTTTTTTCATATCTTCTCCTGCTACATCAAATAAACTTAACTGACCTGCTACGGCTTCTTTTTTTGACTTGCTTTTTTCATCAAGCAGCAAAGTTGATATCTGCAACTTTTGCTTCCTGTTTCCGGGCAGGCAATCAAGAGCCCCTGATTTTATAAAATTTTCAATAGTTCTCTTATTTACCTCTTTATTAGATAATCTATTTATAAAATCTTCAAGTGAAACAAAGCTTCCAGATTCATTGCGGCTTTTTATAATCTCGTCGGAAACCGCTCTGCCTATGCTCTTTATTGCTGAAAGTCCAAAGCGTATGCCCTTGTCGGAAACGCTGAAATTTGCTTCTCCCTCATTTATATCCGGCGGCAGTATGGCTATTCCCATTTCACGGCAGCTGATTATATATTCTGCAACCTTTGAGGTGTTGTCCATGACTGAAGTAAGTATGGCTGCCATGAATTCTTTGGGATAATGATATTTTAAATATGCAGTCTGATATGATACAAAAGCATAGCAGGCAGCATGTGATTTATTAAATGCATAGTTGGCAAAGTCTGCCATTTCATCAAAGATTCTATTTGCCACTTCTTCAGAAATGCCGTTTTTAAGACAGCCAGGCACTCCTGCTTCACTATTGCCATATACAAAATACTTCCTCTGCTTTTCCATCTCGTCAGCTTTTTTCTTACTCATTGCACGCCTTATGACATCGCTCTGACCAAGTGAAAAGCCTGCCAGCTCACGCACCATCTGCATTACCTGCTCCTGATAAACTATGCAGCCGTAAGTAGGTGAAAGTATAGCTTCAAGCTGAGGAGTATCATAGCTTACCGCTGATTTCTGCCGCTTCCCTCTTATATACTTTGGAATAAAATCCATAGGTCCGGGTCTGTATAAGGATATTCCGGCTATTATGTCTTCCATATTTTCAGGCTTAAGCTCTTTCATAAAGCTGGACATTCCTGAGGATTCAAGCTGAAATATTCCCTCTGTTTTACCTGTCGAAATCAGCCCGTAGACTTCCTCATCCTCATAATCTATTTCTAATATATCTATTTTTTCACCATATTTTTTTTGAATCTGCTCAACAGTATTTTGGATTACTGTAAGTGTCCTGAGTCCTAGAAAATCCATTTTTAAAAGCCCGAGGCTTTCAAGTATTCCCATAGTAAACTGTGTAGTTATGGAGCCGTCCGCAGCCTTTGCCAAGGGCACATAATCATCTATGCTGCTCTTGGATATAACTACGCCGGCTGCGTGCATAGAACTGTGTCTAGGAAGCCCCTCAAGCCTTCTGCTCATATCAATCAGATTTTTTATCTCCGTATCAGTGTCATATAGATTTTTAAGCTCCTTACTCTGCTTCAAAGCAAGGTCAAGAGTCATCTTAAGGTCAAGCGGTATCATCTTTGCCACTGTATCGCATCTTGCATAGGGCAAGTCAAGCACCCTTCCCACATCTCTGATTACACCTCTTGCCGCCATCGTTCCAAACGTAATTATCTGACAAACTCTGTCTTTCCCGTATTTTTTGACTACATAGTCTATAACCTCCTGCCTTCTCTCATAACAAAAATCAACGTCTATATCGGGCATAGTCACTCTTTCAGGATTTAAAAACCTTTCAAATATCAGCTGATATTTTATAGGGTCTATATCAGTAATCCCCATACAATATGAGGCTATGCTTCCGGCAGCTGAGCCTCTGCCAGGTCCGACTGCTATTCCTCTTGACTTTGCAAAGCTTATATAATCCCAGACTATCAGAAAATAGTCTACATAGCCCATTTTATTTATAACCTCAAGCTCAAAATTCAGCTTAGCCTTGATCTCATCCAGCCGCAAAGCTTTATCCCTGCCATAGCGCTGTGCAAGCCCTTTATAGCATATTTTTTTTAAGTAGGAAAAAGCGGTGTAGCCTTCGGGAACTTCATATTCAGGCAGCTTGGTAATCCCAAATTCTATATCTACATTGCATCTTTGTGCAATCCTATGTGTATTTTCTACCGCCTCGGGAGCATAGGGGAAGAGCTCTCTCATCTGTGCTTCCGACTTTAAGAAAAACTGCCCTCCTTCATATCTTAGTCTGTCCGCATCCTTTACTTTTTTTGCAGTCTGTATACAAAGCAGAATATCATGTGCAGCCACATCTTCTTCAAAAGTATAATGCACATCATTGGTAGCCACAAGCTCAATGCCCGTTTCCCTGCTCATTTTTAAAAGATTTTGATTTACAAGCTTTTGTTTGGGATAGCCATGGTCCTGCATTTCCAGAAAAAAATTTCCCTTTCCGAATATATCCTGATACCTGAGTGCAGCAGCCTTAGCTTCCTCATAGTTATTTCTGGTAATATTTTTTGCCACCTCACCAGCAAGGCAGGCTGAAAGTGCTATAATCCCCTCGCTGTACTGACTTAAAACTTCATAATCTACTCTCGGCTTATAATAAAAGCCGTCAGTAAAGCCTCTTGAAACTATTTTCATCAGATTGGTATAGCCTGTATTATTTTCTGCTAACAGCACAAGATGGTAATACCTATCCTCTCCGCTTACTCTTTCTCTGTCGAAACGTGACCCGGGGCTTACATAGACTTCGGAACCGAGTATAGGCTTTATCCCGGCAGCTTTTGCCGCGGTATAAAAATTTATTACCCCATACATTACACCGTGGTCGGTTATCGCAAGCGAATCCATCCCAAGCTCCTTTGCTCTGGCTATAATCTCGTCTATTTTGCTTGAGCCGTCTAAAAGTGAATATTCTGTATGTGTATGAAGATGCGTAAATGCCATCTTTCCACCTCCTTCCCTTAAGTAAAATAATATTATAAAATAAGCTGATTTTTAATAGTATATTTATAAAATCTCCAACTTTGTTTGTATATTTCCAGATAATTGCATGATAATAAAGAAACGGACGGCATGACCTTTTATTAAAAGTCCTCCGTCCTTTAATTTATAGAATGATTATCTGCGGTTCATTAGCCGGCTGCCTCGCATAAATATTCCTCAATACCCTGTACTGCATTGTGCTCATCATCACCGTCCGCAATAACAGTAATAACCTTGCCAGACTTTACAGCCAATGTCATCATACCCATAATACTTTTGGCATTTACCTTGGCATCTTCGCATTCAATATATATGCTGCTTTTAAAACGACTTGCCAGCTGCACAAGCATAGCAACCGGCTTTGCTTCTGAACCAAAATTATGTCCCGGTGTGATAGTTTTCTTAATCATCTTGTCTTCTCCTCAAATACCTTTACAACTATAATGTATATTTGTATAAACTCCTGCCTGTAAATACAGCTACTTTATACCCGCTTCTATATCTCTGGCTATCTGCGACAATTTCCTGAGCCTATGATTTACACCGCTTTTTCCTATAGGCACAGATAAATACTCTCCAAGCTCTTTCAGATTAGCCTCCGGATATTCAAGCCTTAAACAGGCTGTTTCCCTGAGCCCAGACGGCAGCCTGTCGAAGCCGATAGTATCTCGTATAAGTTCTATGCTTCTTATCTGTCTTATAGAAGCCGATACGGTCTTATTTATATTTGCTGCTTCACAGTTTACCTTACGGTTTACCTCATTCCTCATACCTTTAAGTATTCGAGTGTTTTCAAAATCCATAAGTGAGGCGCTTGCTTTCATAAGCCCAAACATTGTAGCTATCTGTTCACTCTCTTTCAGGTACACTATAAATGAATTTTTCCTCGTGACAATTTTTGCCTCAGGTCCAAGAGAAGTTATTATATCCCTTATCTGAACAGCCATTTTCATATCAGGCAGCACGATTTCAAAATGATATGCTTTCTCCGGATCTGAAACTGAGCCGGACGAGAGAAATGCTCCACGTATAAAAGAACGCTTACAGCATGAGTTTTTGATGAGCATATTATTTGTCATAAACAGATATTTTTGCTCAAATTCATCATTATAGGTAAGTTTTACAGACTCTAATACCATACTAACCATATTATTACCATGAATAATAATTGAGTATATATGTTTTCTACTGGCATTTACAGCTTTACTTATAATGATGTCTACTATTATATTATATGTTTTTCTCAATAATGTAAAGCATTTTCTTATTAATGTTGCATTATCACAGGATATTTTTAACAGGCTTTCCCCCTTATCATCCTTTTCAAGCTTTCCTAAAAGGCTTATCATCGATGAAAGCTCCGCCAGACGGCAATGCCTGCTAGCAGGAATGACTCTTGAAAGTTCCTGTTTAACCTTTGTTGAATACGACATATTTTAACTTAACCTCGATATATTTCTATATATATCCCTATGCTCAAGCTTTACCCCTAAGTCCTCTATGGATGATACATACTCAGCTAAGCTGGCAGCAACAGCCACAGACCTGTGCTGTCCCCCTGTACAACCTATAGCTATGACAAGCTGACTTTTTCCCTCTTTTATATATAATGGCAATAAAAAGGCTATAATATCCTTTAATTTTGTCAGAAAAATATAGGCAGAGCCCTCAGAAAATACATAGCCCTTAACTTTTTCATCTTCACCCGTTTTAAGTCTGAGCTCTTCTTCATAAAATGGATTAGGCAGAAATCTGACATCAAATACCAAATCGGCATCACTTGGTATGCCGTACATAAATCCAAATGAAATTATGTTTATAAATAGCTTGGTATAAGACTTATCCTCAATAAAAACTCGTACCAGCTCAGCTTTAAGCTCTTTAGACAAAAACCGGCTTGTATCAATTATATAATCAGCTCTTTTCCTTAAAAATTCAAGTTCAACTCTTTCCTTTTCAATGCCTGTTTCAATTCTGTCATTTCTGGCAAGAGGATGAGAGCGCCTCGTTTCCTTATATCTTTTTATAAGAGATTTTGTATCAGCATCAAGGTAAAGCACCTTGTAGTCGATATGCTTTGCATCAAGCTCTCCAAATACAGTATTTATATTGTCAAGCTTCTTGCTGCTTCTTATATCTATACCTATGGCAGCACCTATATTTCCTATAGAGGAGCTTTCAAGCAGTTCTACAAATTTTCCTATAAGCTCTACTGGAAGATTGTCTGCACAATAATAGCCGTAATCTTCCAGCAGCTTCAAGGTTACCGTCTTGCCCGAACCGCTCATACCGGTTACTATGATAAACTTCATCCAGCCTCCTTAAAACAGCTTTAATCAAACTTCCCAAGCAGCCTTACCTCAGGAATAAGCTCTACTCCTGAAGCTTTCCTGACTTTTTTTTGTATATGGATTATTAAATCATATATATCCTGAGAGCTGGCAGCATTTTTATTTATCACAAAGCCGCAGTGCTTTTCAGACACTGCCGCACCACCTGCAGAATAGCCTCTTAATCCCGCCTCCTCAATAAGCTTACCTGCAAAATGATTCTCCGGTCTTTTAAATGTTGAGCCTGCACTTGGATATTCAAGCGGCTGCTTACTTTTCCTTTTAGAATTCAATTCAGTCATCTTAGCTAGAATGTCTTCTTTATTTGCTTTTATAAGCTTAAATTCCGCCTCAAGTATTACTCTTTTAAGCTTTTCTATATTGCTGTGCCTGTAAGAAAGCTCCAGCTCCTCGGCAGAAACCGTATGTATTCTGCCGTCCTTCTCAATTACCCTTACCCGACTCAGGATGTCTTTAATTTCACTCCCATAAGCACCTGCATTCATAAATATGGCACCGCCTACGCTTCCGGGTATACCTGAAGCAAACTCCATACCTCCGAGTCCATGTTCCATAGCCTTATTTGCCGCTATTCCCAAATCACAGCCCGAGCTGCATAAGAGTCTGTCTTCCTCCACTTTAAGTATGCTCTTTAAAGAAGAAGTGGAAATTACCACTCCTCTTAAGCCCCTGTCGCTTACCAGAAGATTGCTGCCTCTTCCTATTATATAATAAGTAATTGCATTGAATTTGCAAAAATCAACTATATTTTTTACAGCCTCTTCTTCCTCCGGCTCCATGTAAACCTCCGCCATTCCTCCGCTTTTAAAAGTAGTATGCCTGCTCATAGGCTCATTTTCAAGCAGTTTCGAGCCGGCTGCCAGCCTTTTCAGCTCATTTATATGCACCGTATTAATTAATTTATCCATAATCTTTTCTCCTATAGCTTAAGCCTCTGTTACTGCCTCATGTTACTTTAATTTATCTATAGGATTTTCCTTCTTATTTATATTTGCCTGTACCCTGTTGTAAAGCTCCTGTGCCGCATTATAGCCCATTTTCTTCTGTCTGTGATTGACAGAAGCTGCCTCGCATATAACAGCAAGATTTCTTCCGGGTCTTATAGGCAGGGTATGACAAACTATCTTGTTGCCTAAAAATTCGGTATAGTTTTCCTCAAGCCCGAGTCTGTCGTACATTCTTTCCTTATCCCAGTCTTCAAGCTTTATTACCATATCTATCTGCTGTGTATCCTTAACACTTTCAACACCGAACAGAGCCTTTACATCTATTATTCCTATGCCCCTCAATTCTATAAAATGCCTCGTAATATCAGGTGCAGTTCCTATAAGCGTGGCGTCGGACACCTTTCTAATCTCAACCACATCGTCAGATACCAGCCTGTGACCTCTTTTAATAAGCTCCAGTGCCGCCTCACTTTTTCCTATCCCGCTCTCTCCCATTATTAATACGCCCTCTCCAAATACATCTACCAGCACACCATGTATAGTAATTGTCGGAGCAAGCTTTACCTTAAGCCATCTAATTACCTCCGCCATAAAATCTGAGGTTGCCTGCTCACTTACAAGGCAGGGCACCGCATAATAATTGCACAGCTCAAGCACCAGCTCGTCAGGCTTAAGTCCACGTGCATAAACGATGCAGGGAACTTTATATGCAAGCAGCTTATCAAAAATATTTTTTCTTTCCGCCACATCCAGTTGATTTAAATACTCATATTCCACGTGCCCGAGAATTTGTACTCTCTCCGAATCAAAATGTTTAAAAAAACCTGTGAGCTGCAGTGCGGGTCTGTTTACATCAGGATGCTTTACTATTATACTGTCTGTATCTATTTCTGGTGTCATATTTATTAATTCTTTTTCTTGTATAAATTCGCTTATAGTAACTCCAAGCATAAGTCTACCTCTACCTTCCAGAATTTAAAACAATCTTAGGATAACATAAAGCAGGAATTTCATCAATTGGAAATTATATAGAAATACTTAAATATGCACTTAAAAAGTGACACAATAATAGCTTGTGCCACCTTAAGCTCTCATATTCATGATATAAAAATAATATTCGCCACAGCATGTTATTTATCTAGATAAAACTATACCTGATTTTGCCCTGCTTCAATATCAAGCTTTTCTTTTTCCTTTTTCCTTTTATTAATATAATACGGGGTGTCTCCAAACAGCACCTCATCTGAATATCCTTTCTTTTCCCAGCTCGCAAGAGAAAGATAATAGCAAGCTGCACCTAAGAGAATCCAGCCGCCGGCTATTATAAATTCCTCCTTAGTAAATCCTGAAGGCAGTCCTGGAATATAGAGCATAAGCATCCCTCCGGTAAGAAGCACTGCCATAGTTCCCACTAATTTCGGATATTTTACTTTATAAGGTCTTTCAAGCTCAGGCTCATTTTTCCTGAGCAGCATAAAGGACACTGCTACAAAAAGGTAGGCAAGCACCGCACCGAAGCTTCCAACATTGGTCAGCCATGTCAGCATTTCCTGACCGAAAAACGGTGCAATAATTGAAAGTATTCCCACGAAAATAACTGCTATATAAGGGGTATTAAATTTCGGATGCAGTTTTGAGAAGGCTTCAGGTATCAGTTTAATTTCTGATAAGGCAAAAATAGCCCTGCTTCCCCCTATAAAAAAAGAATTCCAGCTGCTCAGTATGCCAGCCGCCCCTCCTATTATCACAACATTGGCAGCAAGCTGCTTATTGTTCCAAAGCTTTTTCATAGCATCCGCAGTGACAAGCTCAGCCGATTTCATCTCTACAGCATTCATAGCCATGGATACTGCAAAAATAATAGCTATATACCAGATAGCTGCCATTATAATTGAAAAAATCATTACCCTGCCGATTCTTTTAAGAGGTACCTTTATTTCCTCAGCCGCCTGAGGTATCACATCAAATCCTAAAAACATAAAAGGTGTCATTACCGCTATAGAAAGAACTCCTTTATATCCGTCCTCAAAAAACGGCTGCATATTTTCAGTATTTCCTTTGACTGCTGAAAGTGCAATAAGCACAATTCCTATGCCGGCAATAATATAAGTTAATGTGTTTTGCAAAGCTACCGCCGATTTCACTCCCTTTATATTTATAAGAGTTAAAACCAAAGCTGAAACTGAGCCTACTGCTACCCATGAAGCGTAAACCTTAAATCCTGCTATAGTATACATATACCCTTTCAGAAATCCGGGAAAGATATATTGTAATACTGAAGGCAGTGCACATGCCTCAAAAGCCGCTACACCTATATAGCTTAGTATAAGTCCCCAGGTACATATAAAGGAGCCTGTCTTTCCCATAGCTCGCATACTGAACTGCTGTTCACCTCCGGTAAGCGGCATGGCACTTGTCAGCTCTGCATAGATAAGCCCCTCAAAAATAATCATTACTGCTGCCATTATAAATGCAATCATCGCTCCTATGGAGCCTGCTTTGTTTACCCAAGTTCCAACCAGTACTACCCAGCCCCAGCCTATCATAGCTCCAAACGCTATTGCAAAAATATCTTTTTCTCTTAAAACCTTTTCAAATCGCTCTTCTTTTACATTTGCATGATGTCTTATATTTTCCATATTTTATCCTTTCACTAATTTGTTTTTGAAAATATCATTTTTAAAAAGAAGCTTATGAATAGTAAGTAGTAATAAGCAGTACTGTAACATGCTGATGTTATTATTATAACTTATTTTCGTAGATTTTGCAATTTTATACAAAGTTTTTACTCTTTATAGGCGTAAACCTTTTGTGTATAAGGTCTAAAAAAGCAAGAATATACAGATTACTTAATAGATATGCAATTATTACAACAAACTTACGCTAAAATACGTTTTAGTAAGAATAAAGAAAGGATTTTATTTTTAATATACTGGCAGATATTACAAAGGAAAACTTTCTTTAATCAAAAAATGACTGAAATTTTATTTTTAATATACTGGCAGATATTAACGTAAAATATATAAAAATAAAAAAGCAGGCTTTAAAGAGCCTGCCATTCAGAGCCGATTTTTTCCTGAACGGAAGAAGCTGCCACTCAATCTACGCTTTGAGGATTTTGCGATACCTTCCGGTTAGGCTTTATTTTACAGCCCCCTTTCATTAAGCTTTATGAAAAAAATCATATACTGACTGTGCCGATTTGGAGTCCATTCCTGCCACAGCTTTAAGCTCAGCCAGCTGTGCCGCCTTTATCGCCTCTATATCATTAAAATGTTTAATTAAGGCTTTTCGTCTCACTACGCCTATACCCTTAATATCATCAAGCACCGACTTGACCTGAGTTTTAGACCTGAGGCTTCTATGATATTCTATAGCAAATCTATGCACCTCGTCCTGGATTCTGGTAATAAGCTTAAAAGCTTCGGAGCGCCTGTCAATAAAAATTTCAGCTTCATTATAATATAAGCCTCTGGTTCTATGACTGTCATCCTTTACCATTCCGCATACGGGTATGTCAATTTTCAGTCTATTTAATACTTCACAAACCGCTCCTGCCTGACCTCTGCCTCCGTCTATCATAATAAGGTCAGGATAGGCATTAAATCCCTCACTGCTTTCTGCTTTAATGCTGTCGTGGGCAAAGCGTCTGGAAAGCACTTCTTTCATTGAGGCATAATCATCAGGACCTTTCACGCTTTGGATTCTGAATTTTCTATAATCATTTTTCTTAGGCTTGCCGCCCTCATATACCACCATAGAGCCTACAGATTGCGCTCCGCCTGTACTGCTTATATCAAAGGCTTCAATTCTTTTTATTCCTGAAATTCCCAGCAGGCTTTCAATTTCAGTCACAGCCTTGATGCTTCTTAGCTCTTCACGTCTCAGTTTTTCCTTATCCTGATTTAAAATCAGCTTTGCATTTTTTTCAGCAAGCTCTATCATCTTTTCACGGCTTCCTTTTTTAGGCACTATAAGTTTAACCTTGGTTCTCCTTTTTTGTGAAAGCCAGTTGGATATAAGCTCTTCATCCGGCAAATTATATTGAAGCCAAATTTCTTTAGGGAGAAAGGGAGTGCCGGCATAAAACTGTTTTACAAAGCTTTCAAGTATCTGTGGTTCCTCATCATCAATGCTCACCTGTATATAGTGATGCTCTCTGCCTACCATCTTACCGTCCCTTATAAAGAAAATCTGTACAAGAGCGTCTTCCTCATCCTTAGCCATAGCTATAATATCTCTGTCCTGTATGCCGTCCGAACTAATCTTTTGTTTTTGAGTCACATGATTAAGACTGCTCAGCAAATCTCTAAGCCTTGCAGCTTCCTCATATTCAAGCCTTGCTGCAGCTTCCTCCATCTGCTTTTGTATATCCTGCAGCAGCTTCTTATAGTTTCCACTCAGAAATTCAAGTGTCAGCTCAACCTGCTTTAAATACTCAGCCTGCGATATACAGCCCTGACAGGGAGCCTCACATTGATGTATATAATAATCAAGGCAGGCTCTTTGCTTGCCTGTGTCCTTAGGCAGATTTCTATTACAATTCCTTATCTTAAAGGATTTTCTTAAAAAATCAATGGTATTATTTACTGAAGTTGAACTTGTAAAGGGTCCGAAATATTTTGCTTTATCCTTTTTAATCTGCCTTGTTACCATAATTCTCGGATAATTCTCTTTAACGGTAACCTTGATATAAGGATAGGTCTTGTCATCCTTCAGCATAGTATTATAACGCGGTCTATGCTCTTTTATCAGATTATTCTCAAGTACAAGTGCCTCAAGCTCCGAATCGGTAACTATGTATTCAAAGCTTGCTATCTTTGAAACCATCTGCAGGATTTTGGGACTTTTATCCCTGCTTGACTGAAAATACTGCCTCACTCTGTTTTTAAGAGCTACCGCCTTGCCTACATAGATAATCTCATCCTTTTTATCATGCATTATATAAACTCCCGGTGAAGACGGAAGCTTTTTTAATTCTTCATCTATAACGAATGCCATATTATAATCATGAGCCCTCAAATTTCATTCTGGTATCAAGGTAGGATATAAGCCCCTCAATTTGAAAGATTCTTCCGCCTTCAAAAGGATTTAGTTCAAAAGCTTCATATATTATATCAAGGTCACGCTGGGTAAATTTCAGCTTATTATTCTTGAGAATCTGCTTTTTTTCAGCATCCGTTTTTGCATCAAAAAACTTGACAATCAGGTCCCTCGAATAAGACAGCTCTCTGCTTATGCTGCTTTCACCCTCAAGCTCATCAAATTCCTTTATCCTGTACAAATTATCCTCGGCAGCACTGCCTCCTTTTGCCCCGGCTTCTGCTTCTCCCTTATTTAATACCAGCTTTCTGGAAGGCTTTCCGGCATCAGTTTTATGCTCACTCTGCAGCTTATTATTGCTCTGCTCAAGGCTGCTTGTGCCAAAGTCCGGCTTATCCGTACTTATGCTGTCTAAGCCGCTCCTGGTCAGATTAGCAGTTTTATATAGATTGCTGGTTTCAGCTGTCGCTGAAGTCCTTTTATAAGAAATCTCATTGCTGTCTTCTTGGATTCCTTCTCTAATTTCTTCAATACTTCCGTCCTGATGGACTGCCACCCTTTTAAACATAGGCACTTCAGTTCCATCCCTTCCTAATACAGCAGAGGTAAATTTCTCACTTGCAAGGGCATAGGTATTAAAACCTCCCTGCAGCTCCTGAAAGATTATAAGTCTTTTCAGGTTTGAAGCATCTATCGCAGTGCAGATTATCTGATAAAGTCCATTGTCAGACCCTATGTATATCTCTCCTGGACGTGGCGTTTGGATTTCCTTCATGGTATCCTCCTAATATTAAATATTGACAGCACTTATAATGCCGCCTTATAAGTAATAATATATATAAAATCAGTTTAATACCCTCATAATAAACTGGTTTTAATATCAGCTTTATGCATTGATTTTAATCTTAGCCAAAAGCAATATTTACATTATATCATAATAGTGCTACAATCTAAACTTATTATTTAAACTTTTACACCTTTTGTAAGGTATTATTAAACATAGCGGTTTAAAAAGCTATCTGCCGTTAAAATATATATTAAGGAGAATCACATGCTTTGCGGTTTTGACAACCAAAAATACTTAAAAATGCAGTCCGAGCATATAAAAGAGCGTATAAATCAATTTGGGGACAAGCTTTATCTTGAATTTGGAGGAAAACTCTTTGACGATTACCACGCCTCAAGAGTCCTGCCGGGGTTTGAGCCTGATTCAAAGCTGAAAATGCTTTTGCAGCTTGCAGACCAGGCAGAAATAGTCATAGCAATTTCTGCCAGAGATATAGAAAAAAATAAGATTCGCTCCGACCTCGGCATTACCTATGACGCTGATGTATTAAGGCTGATACAATCCTTCAGAAAAAAGGGACTCTATGTAGGCAGTGTAGTAATCACACATTATTCAGGGCAAAAAAGTGCGGATATATTTAAGCTCAAGCTTGAAAGTCTCGGAATAAAGGTTTACAGACACTATATAATAGAAGGCTATCCAAGCAATATTAACCTCATAGTCAGTGAAGAGGGCTACGGAAAAAACGACTATATAGTTACTGAAAGACCTCTTGTAATCGTTACTGCACCGGGTCCCGGAAGCGGAAAGATGGCAACCTGTCTTTCACAGCTTTACCATGAGAATAAAAAAGGCATAAAGGCAGGCTATGCAAAATTTGAAACCTTCCCAGTATGGAATCTTCCGCTTAAGCACCCGGTAAACCTCGCTTATGAGGCAGCTACCGCAGATTTAAATGATGTAAACATGATAGACCCCTTTCATCTTGAGGCTTATGGAGCTACTACAGTAAACTACAACAGAGATGTAGAAATCTATCCCGTACTGGCGGCAATCTTTGAGGGGATATTTGGAAGCTGCCCCTATAAATCCCCTACCGACATGGGTGTAAATATGGCAGGAAACTGTATTTATGACGATGAAGTCTGCCAAAATGCCAGCAAGCAGGAAATTATACGCCGATATTATTCATCACTTAACCGACTGGCAAAGGGGGAGTGCAAATCGGAGGAGGTTTATAAAATAGAGCTTTTGATGAAGCAGGCGAAGATAAGCACTGAGCTTAGAAAGGTGGTATCGGCTGCACTTTTAAGAGCTGAAACTACTGAATCGCCGGCAGCCGCCATAGAGCTGCCGGATAAGAGCATAGTTACTGCAAAAACCTCAGACCTGTTGGGAGCCTCAGCCGCACTTATTTTAAACGCAGTCAAGGTACTTGGAAATATAGATGATTCCATTCATCTCATCTCTCCCACTGTAATTGAGCCTGTGCAGAAATTAAAAACCAACTATCTCGGCAGCTCCAACCCAAGGCTGCATACGGATGAAATCCTCATAGCTCTCTCAATGTGTGCCGCCAGTGATGATACCGCCCAGCTTGCACTTGAGCAGCTGCCTAAGTTAAGAGGCTGTCAGGTACATACCTCTGTAATGCTCTCAAATGTTGATATTAAGATTTTTAATAAGCTGGGAATACAGCTGACCTCAGAACCGAGATATGAGCATAGAAAGCTTTAGCAATGTAACAAGTGGTGCTGCAGAGCCATCTGTTTTGATGATTCTGCAACACCAGATTGCTCGTGATAAAACAGAAGCGGCGCCTACACCGAGCAGCGTTGAAACACCGCTGTTAAAAAATGTGAAGTCTGAACTTTTATACAATAGATACAATACTAAGAAAATGTCTGTCGAGGAAGTAAAGGTTCTTATTTGGAGATACTTTATAGTTTATTGGAACAACAGAAGGATTTGCTCTGCAAATGATGGTCTTCCACCTGCAGTTAAACGTAAGCAATACTATGATAGTGTAGATAATGTAGCATAGATATCAATATCTGTGAGAAAAATATGCCAACTATTATTGACAATATCATTTAGCGAGTTTATATTTATATTTTTTACAAAGTGAAGTATATTTCATATATGAAGTGTACTTCATCTTCGGTGGGAGGATATATGAAAAATATTCTTAAATTAAGAGAAAATAAGAAGTGGACACAAAAGGAATTATCAAGTAAATTGGGTGTTTCTACGAGAACAATAATCTCTTTAGAAAAGGGACATTTTAACCCATCAATAAAAGTTGCTTACAAGTGTAGTTTAATATTTGAATGTCCAATGGAAAAAATATTTTGTCTTGCAGAAAATTATGATAATGATATGAAAAAGATTTAAGGTAGATAACATGGATTATATGAGCCATCTTTACGGAAGAAATAAGAAAAAAATAATAGAAAATTCAAGAAGCAGGATTTATGAGTGCTGTGATTTGGAAAACGGTAAATATGTAATTACAGAATATGAAATTTTTAAAGGTGTAAAAGTATTTTACAATGATATACACACATCAAGAATAACAAGCGGTATTCCTGAAACTTTGCTTAATGAAAAAAGATATGAAATCAACCATTGTAGAGAAGGAAGATTTGAATGTGTATTGAGAGATGGAACAGTGACTTACATGGAAGCTGGAGATTTTGCAATAAACTTAATAAGTAATAGCTCTCAAGAATCTTTTTTTCCCATAAGTCATTACCATGGTCTTACTTTTTGTATAACATCTTCGGAATTTGATGAAGAATTATACATTTTACAAAAAATGTTTGGGATTAACTATGAAGGTGTTTTGGCTGAACTCTGCCACGATAATAAACTTTTTATTCAGCGAGCTACATCTGAGATTGAACACATTTTTTTTGAAATGTATAAAGTACCGGATGATATTTTACTTGGATATTTAAAAGTCAAATTTCAAGAATTATTTTTGTATCTTACAACAGTAAAAAACAATGTGTCTTATAGTGATAGGCAGTACTTTGTTAAAAATAATATTGAAATTGCTAAAAAGATAAATGCGTACGTGTTGCAGAATTATAATAGAACATTGACCTATGAGAAATTATCTGAAAAATTCTATATAAAAATTACTACAATGAAGAATTGTTATAAGAGTGTTTATGCGGAAACTGTTAACGATACAATAATAAAAAAGCGTTTGGAAGTAGCCGCAAATTTATTGAAAGATTCCTCGCTTTCCATTACCGAAATTGCTCTTCAAGTTGGTTATACTGACCATTCTAAATTCTCGAATGCTTTCAAAAAAAAGTACCAGCTTACACCCTCTGAATATAAAAAGATGTCCGAAATAGCACATTCAGTCTAATTGGTCAAGAAGTCATAGTTAGATAATGCTAACATAAATATTACTTATAAAAAAAGTCGGCAGCTTCTGATGAAGCCTGCAACTTATTATACAGGGAGGAATGTTTATGGAAAGCACAAAAAAATTATCAATAAAAGATTTAGCAACTATAGGAATCTTTTCTGCAATTATGATTGTTGTTTTTGTTTCATTTTCTATGTTAACTGGAGCATCTCTATTTTTTAACATGATTCTTAATGCAGTGTTTACAGCGTTAATTTTAGGACCTTTTTTCGTTTATATGGCGATGAAAGTTGGAAAGCCCGGAGTTGCTCTAATTTATAATATCTTACAAGCAGTTTTGGCAACTGTGTTTATGGGACCGTTTATGATTCCTTGGTTCGTAGGCGGAGGTATCATCGCAGAATTATCTATGATAGGCACTGATAGTTATAGGAATATAAAAAGAATTACGATTGCTTGGATTATTACATCTCTTACAAGAGCTGCTCATGGGATGAGTGAAATATGGTTTTTTAAAGATGCATTTCTTAAAACAGGGGTGTCTCCGGAACAAATTCAAGTTCAAACACAATATTATACAGATGCAAAGTGGGTTATTATTTCTTTAGCATTAACTGTGGTGACGGCTGCAATTGGATGCTATTTGGGAAATAAAATGACAGAAAAGCACTTTAAAAAGACAGGTATAATAGAGTAATGCATTTGGACTTACGCTCCAAAGTTGCGGTATTTTTTAGTACAGTATTTTTGGCTTCGGTATTGTCCAAAAATACTGTATTTTTCTTGCTGACCGTCATCCTCTTACTATATGTTGCCGTATTAGGATATAGCAAATCTACTGTAAAAATTGTGTTTGCAATAACAATCATTAGCATTATGAGATTGGCTTCAAAAGGAAACGGATTTGGTATTATGCTTCCCGAAATGTTTCTTTTTATAGTTATCAGGACATTAGTTATTATTCTCTCTGTCATACCAATTATAAAAACATCTCCGGGAGAATTGATGGCAATGATGAAGAAAATGAAAGTCCATAGAAATATAGCGTTGCCACTTATTTTTATGATGAGATTTTTCCCTGTAGTAAGGAATGAATTTTCGGAGATTATTGATTCCCTAAAGTTAAGAGGTTTGCTTTCCTTTAGAAAGCCATTTGTTACAATGGAATATTTATTTGTACCTATGATGTTCTCTTCTTCTAAAATTGCTGAGGAATTAGCTGCGGCATCTGAAGTAAGAGGAATTTCTGCTAATGGAAAACACACATCAAGAAGGGAAATAAAATTTAGAAAAATTGATTATGTTGTAGTTATATTGACCGTACTATTTACTGCAGGTCTGTACTTTATGGAAGGAGCGATGATGAGATGATTAAACTTGAAAATGTAAGCTTTTCATATAATCAGGATTTCGGAAATATTCTTAAAAATATCAACATAGAAATCAAAAAGGGAGAAGTCGTAGCCTTTATTGGAGCCAGCGGATGTGGAAAGACAACGCTGACAAGGATTATAAATGGACTTGCTTATAAGTTTTATGGTGGGAAGCTGAATGGAAAAATTACAATAGATAGCATGAACCCATGTGAAAAAGAATTGTATGAAATAGGAAGAAGAGTAGGCTCAATTTTTCAAAATCCTAAAAGTCAATTTTTTGCAGAGAATGTAGAAGATGAAATTGCATTTGGATTGGAAAATTATGGAATAGACCGAGAGAAAATTTCAGGAAGAATTAGAGAAGCACTCTCCTCAATTAACGGAGAAAATTTAATTGACAAGAGCTTGTTTCATCTTTCAAGTGGAGAAAGACAAAAAATCGCAATTGCTTCCATAAATGCTCTTGATCCGCCGATTTATGTTTTTGATGAGCCATCTGCTAATCTTGATATGAAAAGTGTAGAAGCCTTAAGAAAATTGATGCTGTCATTGAAAACGCAAGGGAAAACGATGGTGATTTCCGAGCATAGAATTTACTATCTGAAAGATCTTGTTGATAAATATTACTACCTTGAAAGCGGCGAGATAAAAAACTCATTTTCAGAAAATGAACTTCTTTCAAGTTGTAATGACTTTTTTAGAACAGCGGGGTTAAGAGCATATTCTTTAGAACATGTTGTCCCCAAAACAAAGAAAATAAAAGAAGTAAATTCGATGGAGTTAGATAAAATATGCTTTTCATACAAGAACGAGAAGATCATAAGTGAGTTAAGTTATTCCTTTAAGAGTGGAAATGTTTATGGAATCATAGGAGATAACGGTGTTGGTAAAAGCACATTATTCAAAATCCTAAGTGGATTGTTAAAAGAACAGAAAGGCAATTTATTGATAAATGGCGAAAAAATAAAGAAAACAAAAAGAAAGAGAAGAATATATTATCTGTCAAACAATCCTGACAGTAATTTATTTGAGGTTTCACTTGAAGATGAGTTGAAATTAAATGATTCAAAGGCAGATATAGATTTAATCTTGCATCAGTTTCATTTGGAAACAGCTAAAGATTTACATCCTCAAATTTTGTCAGGAGGTCAGAAACAGAGATTGACTATTGCAGCAGCAGAGCTTTTAGCAAAGGATGTGTATTTGTTTGATGAGCCAACAAGTGGATTAGATGGAAATAATATGGGGCTTATTTCTGAAAGAATGAAAAAGCTTCAAGAAAAACAGAAAATTATACTTATCATTTCACATGATTATGAGTTTCTGATGACCTCTTGCAATATGATTTTATATTTAGATGGACAATCTTTTAAAGAGTTTTCTGCGGAAAATGATAAAGAAAAAATATTAGAAATATTAAAAGGCGAGGTGAAGAGCTATGTTTAATAGCGGATTATTAAAGTATTCCGGTAAGTACAAATATCTAACTATTTTGGCGTGCGTACTATCAATTTTGAGTGCCGCAATGTCAATTATTCCATTAGTTTGTATCTATCAAATTATAAGGCTATATGTCGAAAACTTAAGTACGAAAAGCATCATGTATTATGGAGAAATAGCTGTGGTTTCATCTGTTTTGGATATTGCTTTATATTTTGTGGCATTGTCGTCAGCACATATCTCCACTTTTAGAGTTGCTAAAAATTTGAAATCACCAGCAATCAATAAAGTTATAGATATGCCATTAGGATTTTTTGAAATGAAGTCTACAGGCGAGATTAGAAAAATTATTGATGAAAACACTATTTTGACGGAAGATTTTTAGCACATAAACTACCGGATTTTGCAGCGACTGCAATTATGCCGATAATTATTATAATAAGTTTTTTCTTTTTCGATTGGAGATTAGGTATTGCTTGCTTTATCCCGTTAATTATTTCTGTAAGAGGAGTGTAGTGGTCAAGTATATGATATAAAAAAAATCACCTAAATTTCTTTAAGCGATTCTTCTAATCATTCTTTATAATATTGTTCCTTCTGAAAGAATATCGACATACTTTCTATATACATACTGTTTATATCGTTTCTTCTCTTCTACAAGTTCCAGTATTTCAAGTTCTATCAATGTTTCAAGTAATTTATTTACCGTTGGTTTGCTTAAATCTGACAAGCGTCTGATATCTTCCGTTTCCAAGAATGGATGCTTTAACAGGTAATCATATATCAAAAGAAGATTTGAAATATTGCCCTTTGGTATATTACGAATTTTTTCAATATCAGCTTTTTTTAACTCTATAATTTTTTGAATAGATGAGATTGCATCTTCGGATATTTCACATATACCTTCTATGAAAAATTTAATCCATTCTTCAAATCCTCCCTTTATACGAACATTATTCAATAATTCATAATACCTGTTTCTATTTTTTTGAAAAAGTAACTTAAATACAAAACGGGATATTCAATCAGCCCTCGCTCTTTTAAAAACAATACAATAAGTAATCTTCCCATTCTCCCGTTACCATCCAAAAAAGGATGTATTGTTTCAAATTGATAGTGAATCAAAGCAATTTTTATCAAATTTGGAATAAAGCTATCTTCATGTATATATTTCTCTAAATCACTTAAGGACTTTTCCATTTCGCCAGGAGCAGGAGGAACAAAACTTGCTGTATTTAATGTGCATCCTGCATATCCAATCCAATTTTGAGATTTCCTAAACTCTCCGGGTGATTTTTCATTGCCTCTAACACCTGATAATAAAATAGAATGAGTTTCTTTAATCAATCTCATACATAAGGGTAACTCTTCTAATCTTTTAAACGCATAATTTGTTGCTTTTATATAATTGACAATTTCTTCGGTATCTTTTATTTTTTCATTTTTTCTATCTTTTTGTAAAACATCAATCAGTGAAGCCTGTGTCCCTTCTATTTGTGAACTAATAACTGCTTCTTTTTGCACATACATAGATACAAACAGATTAATATCCGGTAATGTAGTTGCCATACCGTCTAATCTTCCTAAAAGAAGATAAGCCCTATTTATTAAATTCTGAAGTTCTTCATCTATGTTAAATTTCAAATATTTTAAATCATGAGGAACAAAACATTCATAATTACTTTGCATCCTCTTCAAAATACCTGCTCTATCCGTTTCTAATTTCATAATTCTAATCCTTTAAGTTAAATTTATTTTACTTAGCTTAAGTATATTAAAATTAAGTAAAATTTCCAATTATTTTTTTACTTATAACATTCGTTGTTTTCCTAAGTAAACTTTTTTATCATAAACCATACTTTTTAATTCTGTTTTAAATTATAATTCCCTCGAAATCGAGGGAATTATAATATTTTCAATAACCTAGAAATATAAGTGATTTTCCAGATGGTTTCATTTTTTCTTCGCTATTATTTTCGTTTTGGCGTAGTAATTTTATGTTTGGCGAGTTTTATATCAATCAAAATATATTCACTATACTTCACGTAATTTATACTTTATAACTATTTTCTTAAGTGTATTTCTATACTTCCGTATCTTGATACCACAATCTTCTCCACCATAGTATCTACAATCTCTTTGGTAATTTTACCATTGTCGAATAGATCAGGAATCTCGTTTGTAGATTCAAAAATACTCTCTTTTTCTAATTCCTGCTCTATCTCTTGTTTCTTCAGTAAGAGATTTTGTTTTTCCTGTAGATATACCTCCTTCGATAACTCTTGCTTTTTGTACTTCTCATATTGCTTCTGTAAATTGTTTTTTATGCTCTCTAGTTCACAAGAAAGACTCTTCTTTTCCTGAATAGAAATTTTTGTACTTTCTGTATCTACTTTTACAGGTATATTTTTTATCTTATCTAAGAGTAACTCCTCTAATTTTTCCTCTTTTACAATATTGCTGTTTTGATTTACTTTACAAAAACTACAATAATACTTTTTGTAAACGGATATCCCATTTTTTGTTTTTTGACTGTCTTGTCTATAAAATAATTTTCTTCCGCATTCTTTACAAAATAGTTTTCCCTCGAGCATACCATAGTATTTCTTTTTCGTGCTACCACATTTAAAATTTTTTACTCTGTTCAGTTTCTTTATTTCTTGAACTTTGTCAAAAACTTCTTTGGAAATAATTGCTTCATGCGTATTTTCTATTTTTTTCCAATCTTCTTTCGGTAGTCTTTCCGTTTTTCGTCCGCCTATATGAGTTTCTTTCATTTGATTATACACATAATCTCCGGTGTATAGTTCCATACTGGTCATTTGAGCAATTGTCGGTCCTTGCCACATTCTCTTTTTTACTTCTGTTCCGGTTTTTAAGTTATGCTTATAACTTGTAAGTCCAAGCTCTTCTTTTCTATCGGAACGGGTAATATATCTCTTTTCGTTAAATACTCTTGCTATTTTATTACAAGAATATCCTTGTAAGATAAGCTCAAAGGCTTCTCTTACGATAAATGCCGTCTTTTCATCAACAAGAATATGATGTTTATCCTTCGGGTCTTTTATATATCCAAAAGGTGCTAATCCATTCGTATTTTTCCCTTGTGATTTTAGTTCTTGAGATATACTTCTTATTTTCTGAGATAATTCTTTTGAGTAAAAATCATATAATAAACTTTTGAATTGGGTATCAATTTCCGTTCCGTTACTTCCTTCTTTTAAGCTGTCATAACCATCATTTATGGAAATAAATCGAATCCCCATAAAAGGAAAGATATTTTCCAGATAGTTTCCCATTTCAATATAATCTCTTGAGAATCTGGACATGTCTTTTACAATAATACTATCTATCTGATTATTTTTTAAATCCTCAAGCAATCTTTGGTATGCCGGTCTATTGGAATTGGTTCCTGAAAATCCGTCATCTACGTATTCCGATATTTCATATTCCATCAGATCTTTATGCTCTTTAATATAAGCTTTGATATATTCTCTTTGGTTATGAATACTTTCACTTTCTCCCTTTTTCTGATAATCCTCTATGGATAGTCTCAAATACATAGCTAATTTATTCATAATTAAGACCTCCTAAGACTTCAATTTCTTTTGATATATCGAACCTAAAGTATATTATTACTTCTCTATTCTTTGATATTTGAATAGAATCAATGATTTTGCGGATAAACTCCTCATCTATGCTGTCCATATCTTTCGTTTTCATATCAAATATGGAATTTATAAAGTGTTCCAATTCCGTTCTTTTTTGTTTTACTTTCTTCTGCCTATCAAAATATATCTTAATTTCTTCATCAAGAGAATAAATTTGATTTTGAATAATAGTTTTTTCTTTTTGATAATTACTTAATAAAAGTTCTCCTTTTACATACTCTTCATATTTCTTTTGAAGTTCCAATGATTTATCTTCTTTCTTACTTTGTAAGGTTTTTAGCTTGATTTCCATATCTTTTAATTGGCATTTATAAAAATATTTCAGTCTATTCTTCAAGTCGTCTTTTGAACTTAAAATTCCTACAATTTCCTTTACAGTATGAAACAGGATTTTATCAATTTCACTTTCCCATATTTTGCAATGTACTTTATTTTCAAACAGATAATCTTCTCCCCTGCAAAAGAAATAATATTGCTCCTTATTTTCTATTCCCGCATGATCGTTGGATGTATTCATATGGCGTGATTTTAATAATTGTCCACATTCTTTACATATCAAAAGTCCTTTATATTTATTGTCAATTGTTTTGGTATTGGTATATAAATTATGTTTTTCTCTTGCGATATCCCTTTTTTCTTTTCTAAGATTTTGAATAGCAAAAAATTTCTCTTCATCAATAATAGCTTCGTGAGTATGTTCCACCTTAACCCATTCCTCTAAAGGTCTATATGCTCCTTTTTCTTTTCGGATGCTTTTTTTCTCATGCATCCCCTGTACCATATTTCCAATATAGGCTTCATTTTTAAAAAATTGTCCAATTGCACTGGGGCTCCATTGTTTTTTATTATCCGGACTTCTTAAAACTTCTCCCGTTTTCATATATTGCCAGGGGGTTGTATACTTTTTGGTCAGTTCCCTTGCAATTTCTATTTGAGATGCCCCTTTATAAGCTAAATCAAAAATCAGTTCTACAACTTCTCTTACCTTTTGATCTGCAATTAAGACCTTTCCCTTATCTTTTCTCACCGCCTTATAACCATAAGGGGCAAAGGTTCCTATAAAGTACCCCTGCTTCATCTTTGCCTGCTTGGTGCTGCTTACCTTTTTGGAAATATCTTTCGCATACAGGTCATTGATGATATTTTTGATTGTAACTTCAAAGGATTTTTTATCATCTGCTTTATTTTCGGTGTCGAAATGATCATTTACCGATATGAAACGAACCCCCAAGAAAGGAAATACTTTTTCGATGTAGTTTCCAATCTCCAAGTATTCCCTTCCGAATCTGGATAAGTCTTTTACAAGAATACAGTTGATTTTTCTTGTCTTAATGTCTGCCATCATTTCATGAAAAGCCGGTCTTTGAAAATTGGTTCCGGTATATTCATAGTCCTGATAGACTTTAACTATGCTGATTCCCTTTTCTTTGGCTTCTTTGATACAAAGTTCTTCCTGCATAGCAAGAGAATTGCTTTTATCCCTGTATTCTTCTTTTCTCTCTTGGGATAATCTGGTATAAATCCCTGCCCGATAGAAAATATTGTTCTTTCCGCTTTTTCTCTCTGTAACAGATACCTCATACCTCTTTTTTGTTCTAGCCATGGCAAACCTCACTTCCTACAGCTTTTTGAGTTGTTACAAACTGTAATGATGTTTGCTGCTTATAGCCTTGAGAGAATTGTTCCTTATCTTTTTTATCGTTTATCCCTGTTTTATCTGTTATGTTTTTTTCTTCACTATTACTTGCCATAGCTTCCAACAGGGCGACTTCTTCCTGATGATTAAAAATTACTTCAATTTCTTTGTTTTCTCCTACAAGGATTTTATCAATTAGCATAACAATGGAAAGCCTGTCCGGTTTTGTGAGTGCCTTATATTTTTTGATGTCTATCAGCCAGCTCTCATTATTTTTAATTCTCTCTTTGACCGTTTCCTGTTTTTTCTTCCTGCATTCAATATTTTCATTTAATTTTGCAATTTGCTCCAAGTAATTGGCACGAAACATCTGATATTCTTCTTTGGAAATAATATCTTCTTCCAAATCTGCATATAGGGAGGACAATAGATTTTGTGTCATTTCTTTTTCTCTTTCAAGTATCCCTATATGAGTGTCTGTAATATTTTTGGAAACATCAATCTCTTTAATTTTTCGATACAAATTTTCGTGAAATATCAGGTAATGGTCAAAAATGCCTGCCATTATTTCTTCCAAATCTTCGTTTTTAATGCTGTGTCTTGTGCAGGATTTTTCTTTGTTATACTTTGAGCAGATATAGAATACCTGCTCTTTTTCTTTAT
>ERZ773099.291-NODE-291-length-44346-cov-3.756700_pt1 | contig 44346 bp, 26 predicted proteins | sample MGYA00511120_ERZ773099 | MGnify/ENA primary metagenome ERZ773099 (study PRJEB29015, sample SAMEA2738012) | human oral metagenome | biome: human oral; feature: human-associated habitat; material: dental | place: China | collected 2104 ... | reverse complement strand
CCACGACCTATTCATTACGAGTGAATCGCTCTGCCGACTGAGCTAAGGTGGCGCGTCTGCCGTCCCCCGCAGGGCGTTCAGACAACGCTGCGAGTCTAATGGGCGCGCGGGTACATCGGCAAATGCCATGAAGGCTTGAGGGGATGGGACCCCTCACACCCACCTTCTTCTGGGGTGCGAAGAATGAGGAGATCCTCCTCCTGGCGCACCTGCCCGCTCCCACGCCGCTCTCGCAACTGCCCGATGACGCCGACCCAAAGCCCAGCGCCAGCCGAAACCTCAGCGCAAGTCAATGATCTCGAGCCCAAATCTCAACGCAAACCCAAAACCCAGCGCCAGCCCAAACCCAGGCGCAAGTCCAAACCTCAATGCACGCCCACGATCGCGAGCCGATACAGCTCCACAGAAGTCATCATGTCTGGGCTGCAGTGCCCGGAAAATGCTCTGTCCCGCACAGTAAGTTCTTGCTGGTGTGCGGGCCAGAGTATTTTTCAGAGCTCATTTGGAGCAGGTGAGCCCATTTTGCGGAACAGTACCGTCAAGAAGATAACCCTCAACCGCACCGACGACACAGGAACCAGCGTCCTTCGAATATGCGGTATGCCCCCAGCCGTCATAGGTGACAAGCACGCCCGCGTCGAGCTGACTCGCAAGCCTTTGCGCCATCACATAGGGGGTTGCCGGATCATGCGTCGTACCGACCACGACGATCGGCTGGGAACCCTTCGCGTGGATCTCTTGGCGCTGAGCATGGCTCGTGGGCCAAGTGTCGAGGCCTGCAGAGGCGTATCCCGCCCAAGTGCCGAAAACAGGCAGTTCCCTCTTCAGGAGCTCAGCGTCTCGCTCCCACTCCTCGATCGTGCCTGCGGCCTCGTAATCAAGGTTGTTGATCGCGATGAGAGCCTCCGTACCATTCGAAGAATAAGAGCCATCATCCTCTCGGTCGTTGAGAATGTCCGCGATGTAGAGCAGCTGCGAACCATCATCATCTTTCAGAGCCGAAGAGAGAGCCTGAGTGAGAACCGGGTACGTGTCCTCCGAGTACATTGTGCCGATCACTGCTCCCAGCGCGAGATTCATGGTGAGGGGACGCTTTCGGTCATAGGTGGGAAGCGGCTCCTCATCAAGGCCGAGGAGAAAGTCCTTCAACTGTTTGAGTGCCGCACTCCGATCCCCTGTGAAGGGACAGGACTTCGAGGCCAGGCAGATGTCCATCCAATGCCCGATGGAGTCTTCAAAACCGCGCATCTGCAGATCCGACACCTCATTGACGCTCATCGAAGGGTCAATCGCACCATCAAGGACCATCCGGCCCGTCTTCGCGGGGAAAAGCTCCGCATAGGTCGCACCAAGGAAGGTCCCGTAGGAGTAGCCGAGGTAGTTGAAGTTCGACTGGTCGAGCACCTCTCTGACCATATCGAAGTCTTTCGCAGCGGAAACAGTGTCGATGTGCGCGAACAGGTCACCCGATCGATGTTCACAGTGATCGGCAAGGAAAGTCAGCTCACGAGTGCTCGACTCAACGATCTCCTGGGGGGTCTCCTCCTCGCGCTTGGAGTTCACTCCAAAAAAGGAGCCGGTCGCGTTGTAGGTATCAAGCTCAGCATCGCTCAGACACTTCAGTGGAGTGGATTCGCCAACACCACGAGGGTCGAGGGCGACAATGTCGTATTTTTGGACGAGGTCCTTGCCGAGGCTATCCTCAACCTGATACGTAATAGAGTTCACAGACGCGCCACCGGGGCCGCCGAGGTTGAAGAAGAGGGCGGGCGCTCCTTCACTACCTGAACGGTGGATCGCAAGGCTCAAGGTGATCTGTTCTCCCGCAGGCTCTTCCCAGTCAAGGGGCGCATACAAGCGCGCGCACTGATACTCGGAAAGAGAACTCTTCGAAGCAGAGCCACCATCGGTGATTTGATCGGCCCTGCAACTGCCCCAGTGAATATTCTGGGCGTAGAAATCCTCGGCATTTGACGCTGTCACCGGATCCGGTTCTGTGTAGTGCTCCGACTCTGCCCACGAGCGATCGGGATTGCTTCCTCCAGCGTTCACGATGCTTTGCGCACTCCAGACGGTCACCACAAGAATCGTGGTCGCCATAAAAACAGCGAAGACCACCGCTATGACAGAGGCGATGAGAGCGGGTTTCGAGTACTTCATGGCCCCTAGACTAGGGGACTCAGACGAAGAACTGCAGGCCCGGTTCACTCCCGGTGTGGATCGAAGCGGCGTGGTTCGAAGGACGCTCTCCTTGCACGTTTTCAGGCCTGCGGGCACAGGGCGCCCTCATGGCGAAAATCTGGCGGAATCTCGTGCACGCCTTCAGGCCCACGGGCGCAGAGACACTGTCATCGCTTCGAGGACGAGTTGCGCCTGACCATTGCCGAGGAGTCGGCGGCGCGCCTGCTCAATCGCGGAGACTCGCGCCATTGTCTGGCGTGGTGTTGATTCTTGGGCGAGCTCGTGCACGAGATCCGCCAGATCTGAGTTGATGAGCTCCTGATCGGCGTTCAACTGGATCATCAAGACGTCCCGGTAGATGGAGAGCAGATCCACGAGGGCCCGGTCGAGTTCATCGGTGAGCGCCCGGCGTGAGCGTCGTTTCTGCTCCTCTTCGAGTTGGCGGAGCTGCGCCCTGGCGATGCGCGTCGATTGAGCGGATTCTTCCAGGCCGAGCACCCGCAACAGTTCAGCACGCTCACGCGCATCGGTTTCTTTCGTGCGAGCGTCCGCATCAGCCTTCGCGGTTTTCCAGAGATTCTCTGCGGCAAACACCGCCTCACCGACGGAACGTACTTTCGCGGGTGCGGTGATGATGTCTCGGCGATGTCGACGGGCCTCGGGGTCCTTGGCCAGTCCACGAGCCCTCCCTATATGCGATTGGGCTGCGCGCGCAGCTTCGAGGGCGGTCGCCTCGTCCGCAATGCCCTCCTGCATGAGGAGCTTGGCGACGGCGTGAACCGAGGGGATCCTCAACACCAAGTGTCGGCATCGCGAACGAATCGTTTGGATCATGTCTTCTGAGCTTGGGGCGCACAGCAGCCACACGGTCCGCTCAGGCGGTTCTTCAATGGCTTTAAGCAGAGCGTTCGCGGCTTGCTCATTGAGACGGTCGGCGTCCTCGATGAGGATGACTCGCCAGCGCCCCTGCGAGGGTGAGGCCTGCGCTCGATTGACGAGGCCCCGAGCGGAATCCACGGAGATGATGGTCTTTTGCGTGCGCACGAAGTGCACATCGCCGTTCGTTTCGAGCATGGTCGTCCGGCATCCCGGGCATACTCCGCATCCGGGTTCCTCGCCGACGCACTGCAAAGCGGCAGCGAAGGCTTTCGCAGCATTGGAGCGCCCCGAACCGGGTGGACCCGTGATGAGCCAGGCGTGGCTCATGGCGCTACGGTCCGCGTCAATGCGCTCAGCGCCCGTTCCTTGCGCGGCGAGGATCCTCCTCGCGCTCCTCGCCGCGTCGCTAAGTTTCGCGACGGCAACTTCCTGACCGATGAGGCTCTTCCACACCGGTTGGGCCTGGTTCACAAGAGCACGTCCTCTTCTTCGCAGGCCCATAGGGTTTCCTGGCTGCCCAGAAGAGAAAGGAGAGAGGGCGCTGCACTGTCCGTGCTCGACGAGGACGCAGGCTTAGCCACAGGGGTGGGGTCGCTCGTGGCAGTGGGACTCGACTCAAGCTTGGCCACAGGCCCGGGCTTGGGCGCAGCGCTCGACTCAGGTTCGGCGTCAGAGCCCGATGCGAGCTTGGCAGCAGGGACATACGCAGCAGCAGTATCTGGGGCAGCGGCCCCATCCACCTCGGTCGGACAAGGCGTTTCATCGCTCATGCAGGGGGCTTCACCCATACAAGGGGTTTCACCCGTCAACGCGGATGGTGCACTATGCGGATAGCGTTCCTCCAAAACACCACGAATCTCCGAGAAGACCTCGTCGGGCGTGCCCACGGCATCAATCACGATGATCCGATCCGGCTCCGCATCAGCCAAGCGCAAGTACTCGTGCCGGACCCGCTCATGAAACTCCATGGACTCACGTTCAAGACGGTCAGGAGCGTTCGTCCGACGACGCGCCCCGACCTCGGGAGGAAGATCGAGGAGGAAAGTGAGTTCAGGGTTGAGCCCCTGGGTTGCCCACACTGAGAGCGAACGGATTTCATCGACGCCCAGAGAGCGCGCGGCCCCCTGGTAGGCGACTGAGGAATCAATGTAGCGATCCGCGAGAACAACTTCCCCACGTGCAAGGGCGGGACGAATCCTCGTCGCGACGTGATAGGCGCGATCAGCCGCATACAGCAGAGCCTCTGATCGCGGATCGACATCCTCCGGTCCGTTCTGGACGAGCCTGCGGATTTCCTTGCCAAGCTCCGTCCCACCGGGTTCACGAGTCACGCTGACCTGTCGCCCCTGTGATTCGAACCAGTCTCGAACACGCTGGATCTGAGTCGACTTGCCTGAGCCATCACCGCCTTCGAAGGTGATGAACACGCCTTCTGCCATCGCAGCCTCGTTCGCAGTCCCTCGCTCCATGCCTCATATCCTCGCATGCCCCAGGGGCATCTTCGTTCCAGCCCTCGAAAGAAGAAGATGGAGCGCCGCTTCCGCCGCGTCAAGGCACAAGCGCCGCCACTTCCGCTCGCACCTCAACGGGGGCGAAACACCGGGGGATCGTGTCTGCACCTTGAGAGGAGACAAGCCGTGATCTCTCACCTCTCCTCCGGCGCGCTGGCCCAGCCCCACAAAAAACACGACCAAGATCAGCCACAACGAACCCCCTACACAAAGACTCCGTTGCAAGCACCACTAGAACCTAGCGCCCACACCTCAAAACGCGAGCCAGCCTCGAAACCCAGGGAACGGGCGAGCCCCCCAGGACACGAACACGCCCACACCTCAAGACGCGCGTAAAGTTCGAAACTCAGAGCGTGGGCGGGCCCTGCGAGTCACTTCGTAGAAGCCTTCTTCGTACTCGTCTTCTTGCTCGCAGTCTTCTTCGCCGTAGTCTTGCGCGCCGTCGTCCTCGTCGCTTTCTTCGGGGCCGGGCCCTTCGTTCGCTTATCCGCCAGAAGCTCGAAAGCACGCTCCTGCGTCAGATCCTCAACGCTCTCCGCACGCGGCACGGTCACATTGGTTTCACCATCAGTGACATAGGGGCCGAAACGCCCGTCCTTTACCACGACCTTCTTACCGGACACCGGATCCGCGTCAAACTCCCGAAGCGGAGGCTTGGCCGCGCCACGCCCTCGTGTCTTCGGTTGCGCGTAAATCGCGAGCGCCTCATCCAAAGTGATCGACAAGAGCTGTTCTTCACTCGACAGGGTACGCGAGTCCGACCCCTTCTTCAGGTAGGGGCCGTAACGACCGTTCTGCGCGGTAATGACCTCGCCGCTCGCCGGATCGACACCGAGCTCACGAGGAAGGGACAAGAGCTCAAGGGCCTGCTCCAAGGTGACCGTCCTCAGGTCCATCGACTTGAAGAGCGATGCGGTACGCGGCTTAGGCGCTGCAGCTTTCTTCTTTCCCTTCCCACTCGTCGTGGGCTCCTCCTCTTCTGGGAGGATCTCCGTAATGTAGGGGCCAAAGCGACCGTTCTTCGCGATGAGGGTGTGCCCCGTTGCTGGATCGACGCCGAGCTCTCGTCCATCATCAGCGGCGAGAGCGAAAAGCTCCTCGATCTTCTTCGCGTCAACCTCGTCGGGCGCAACATCCTCGGGAAGATTCGCGCGTGTGCCGTCAGCCTTCTCCAGGTAGGGACCGTAGCGGCCGACGCGCACGACGACGCCCTCCCCCACCTCCTGCGAGTTCACGGCCCGCGCATCAATGTCATCGCCAAGGGATTCGACCTGGAACTTCAAGCCGTCTGCATCGCCCTCGCCATTGGCTCCGAGATAGAAGAGAGACAGGAACTCTTCACCCGACTCTTCACCTGCGGCGATACGGTCGAGGTCCGTCTCCATTGAAGCGGTGAAGTCGTAGTCGACCAGATTGGAGAGGTTCTCCTCCAAAAGACGTGTCACAGAGAAGGCGAGCCAGGTCGGCACCAGGTACTGCCCGCGGTGGACGATATAACCCCGGTCTCCAATCGTCTGGATCGTCGCCGCATAGGTGGAGGGTCGGCCGATGCCGCGCTCCTCCATCGTCTTCACGAGAGTCGCCTCCGTGTAGCGCCCAGGAGGCTGAGTCTCGTGCCCTTCGGGCTTCGCCTCGACGACATCAGCGTCTTCGCCCTCGGAAACATTCGGCAAAACCTTCTCCGAGCCCGAGTCCTTCTCCTGGTCGTATCGGCCTTTATCGCGGCCTTCCTGGTACGCCTGACGGAAACCCGGGTGGGTGATCACCGTGCCCGAAGCGGAAGAAATGACATCGTGACGCTCGCCTTCGACCGAAATCCCTGTCAGCACGCGGATCGTCGCAGTAAAGCCCAGCGCATCCGTCATCTGTGAAGCGAGCGTGCGCTTCCAGATCAAGTCGTAGAGTGCGAGCTGCTGCTTGCTGAGCAGCGAGGAAACCTCCGCCGGGGTGCGGAAATGATGACCTGCCGGGCGGATCGCCTCATGCGCCTCCTGCGCACCCTTTGAAACATTCCCATAAAAACGAGGCTTCTCCGGCACTGAATCGGCACCGTAGAGCTCCGCCGCTTGAGCGCGCGCCGCCTGAATCGCCTGGGAAGACAGGGCCGTCGAATCGGTTCGCATGTAGGTGATGTATCCCGACTCGTACAAGGACTGGGCCGTACGCATTGTCGAAGACGCATTCCAATGCAGCTTGCGCGAAGCCTCCTGCTGGAGCGTCGAGGTCGTGAAGGGCGCAGCCGGGCGACGACGATAGGGCTTCTGCGTCACCGATTCAATAATTGACGAGGGCGAAGCCTCCAAAGCCTGGGCGATGGAGGCGGCGAAAGCCTCATCCAGGTGGAGCACCCCCGCCTTTTCCGCCTTCTCCTTGAGAACACCCTTCTCGGAGAAGTCCGAGCCTGCGGCGACGGCGCGACCATCAACGTGGGTGACGCGCGCGTCGATGGATTCAGCCCCGGCCTCGATGCGAGTAGAGATGGAACAGTATGAAGCGGAAACATGCGCCATGCGGTCGCGTTCGCGGTCCACCACGAGGCGTGTGGCGACCGACTGGACTCGTCCAGCCGACAAGGAGGGGCGGATCTTGCGCCACAGGAGCGGCGAAACCTCATAGCCGTAGAGGCGGTCAAGGACGCGGCGGGTCTCTTGAGCATCGACCAAAGCGGTATCGAGTTCACGAGTGTTCTCCAGGGCGCGAGTAATCGCTTCCTTCGTGATCTCGTGAAAGACCATTCGCTTAACGGGGACCTTCGGCTTGAGGACTTGGAGGAGATGCCACGCGATCGCCTCTCCTTCGCGGTCCTCATCAGTTGCGAGGAAAAGCTCGTCAGATTCCTTCAGGGCCTTCCTCAGCTCCGCGACCTTCTTCTTCTTATCCGGGTTCACCGCGTAATAGGGAGTGAAACCGTGCTCGACATCAACGGCAAAGCGCCCGTAGGGGCCCTTCTTCATTTCTGTCGGGAGGTCCTTCGGCTGCGGGAGGTCACGTATATGGCCGATCGAGGCGGTGACATGGTAGTCGGGACCGAGGTATCCCTCGATAGTCGCTGCCTTCGCGGGAGACTCCACGATGACCAGCTTCGACGCCCCCATGTTCCACCCTTTCCGCGTATTACCTCCACGAGTCTGTTTTTGACCCGCAGGGTGACCTTACAACGCCGGGCCCTCGTTTCCGGCTTCGTCCACATCCGTGCGGGGTGTCGACCCATGATGAGGTCAGATGCTCTCCTTGTCTCTCACCCCGTGTGTTCGCACTGTCATGACCGAGCTCAGCTCGCATTTGCGCTGCCTATTCTGCCAATTTCTGCCCACACCCGTGTGACGTGGGCGCGGATTCAGGGGTTGCGGGGTGTTTCGCCAACCCCCGCCCGCACACGTGTGACCCGCACAATCCCCACCCGCACACGTGTGAGAGGCGTCGACTCCTGGCGGGTTTGGCGTTCAGAGGAGGGGTTCACGACAAGTGGAGGGGATATAACCCCTCCACACTCCGCCATCCCCTCCACTAGCTGCACAACTAGCGAGTTCACACCAACACGAGGCCCGTCATTGCTCCACGATCTTCAACATTCCCGCACGGAGGAGCTCTCGCAGCGGCTCATCAACCTCCTGGGTGATCTCAGCCGAGTCACGCTCGGTCAGCAAAGCCACCGCAGCCACGATCTGCCCGACCTCGAGCTCCCCATCGGATGCGCCCACGATCGCCGAGGTCGCCGTCCCCACTTGAATCGAACGCCCTAATCCCGCTCCCTGATGAAGGATCAGGATCATCGGATCGGCAGAACCCGGAACATAGTGGCGTTCCTCGGTCACATCATCGGCGCGCACGAGCCTGAGCCCAGATAAATCCTCCGGCAGGCGCAGCGCATCAAGGGTTCGGCGCACGTCCTCGCCTCGAGGTCGAGCCCCCGCGAGCCCAAGATCGAAGCGGATGACACCTTCAGCCTCGTCGCCCACATGCTTGCGCACCGCGATGAAGCCCATGCCGACACCACCAACGCCCGCAGCGTCGAAATCGGCGAGCCATGTCCGGTAGGCATGCTCCCTTAAGGCACCTTTCGACAACGCCCGCTCAGGTGAAGAATGCTCACTTGACGCTTTCTCCAGTAGGCCTCGCTCGCTCGAAGAATGCTCACTCGGGTCCCACGCCCCGGCCTCGTCACTCGGGTCCGCGTCCTGCAGCCACATCTCCACGTATTGCGCGGTATCGAGAACGTCACGCTGAACGACCCAAGCATCAACGGGAAGGCCCTCGAACCAGGATTCGAGGCGCTTCGACCACTCGGCATCGGGGTCGACGCCCTCGAAGATCTCCCAGTTGCCGATCATCTGGAGGACACCACCCGACTTGAGGCACTCGGGCCCTTCACGCACGACCCTGCGCACGAGCTCATCGCGACGCATCCCGCCATCGCGGTATTCGAAGAGCCCATCGCCGCGCAGGAGCTCCGGGGTGATGACGAAAGGCGGATTGGTCACGACGAGGTCGAAGGCCTCACCCGCGACAGGTTCGAAAAGAGAGCCCTCACGAACCTCAATGTCGAGCCTGTTCAAGGCTGCGTTGAAGCGCGTGTATTCGCAGGCTCTGGTCGAAAGATCCGTTGCGACAACCCTGTTGGCGTGAGTCTTCAGGTGCATCGCCTGAATACCGCAGCCGCACCCCATGTCGAGGGCAGAGTCAATCGGCTCGCGGATCGTCATTTCCAGCAGGCTTGTCGACGCGCCTCCCACACCGAGCACATGATCCGCAGGCAGTGCGCGCCCGCTTTGCATGCTCGTGCGATCCGAGGCGATCCACCAGTTGAGCTCGCAAGTTCCCCCTTCGGGATCTCCGTCGGCATCAGTATCGACGTGAGTATCAGTATCGGAGTCGACGTAGCTGTCGGCATGAGCATCAGTACCGGCGTCGGGCGCGATCACGACATGAGGACGCAGATCTACGAGGGCAATGAAACACCCCGCAGCCCCTGAATCCCCGCCCACTTCCTCGACGAGGGCGAGTTCCTTCGCACCTTCAATGCCGAGCGTCGGCAGCGCGGCCTCAAGCTCCTCCGCGTTCACTTCATCGCCGAGGACGAAGAGTCTGGTGAGAATTGACGCAGCATCACTGCGCCCTTCGAGTTCCACGAGCGCTGGGATCCGCTGATCGCGTGCGAGCGCGCTACGGGCTCGATCCGACAGGAGAACATCCAGTGTGTCGAGGGTCCACGAAGCGGCCTCGAAATCGGCGCGCGCCCGCACTAGAAGCACTGGCTCAGTCTTCGGCGTGGAACGTGTCTTCGGCGTGGAACAAAGTTCAGGGGGCGTCATGGCGACAAGACTACAAAAGCGGATAAAGGATCAAGGCCTCTGGGAGGAGCAGACCACTCGCATGAAGAGCACACGCGATGGCGCGCTTTGATTGATTCGGTCTTTTGAGCACTCCCCACGCTGAGCAGAGCAAACCCGTCTTCGAGAAGCCCCTCCCCGTCCTCAAGAAGAGCACTCCCCTCTTCGCCTGGCATGATTAACCCTGGCGCGCAGCGCGCCCTCGCCCTCGAAAATTAGGACGGTCATGTCCGGCGGACTCATCGCTCTCCTCGACGACATCGCAACCCTCGCCAAAGCGACAGCCTCCTCCCTCGACGACATCGCCGCGGGTGCGACGAAAGCTTCCTCGAAAGCCGTGGGCGTCGTCATTGACGACACCGCCGTCACTCCTCAATACGTGGCGGGACTGGACCCGAGCCGGGAACTGCCAATCATCAAAAAGATCGCGCGCGCCTCCCTCATCAACAAGCTCGCCATCATCTTGCCGCTCGCACTACTGCTGACCTGGCTCGCACCGTGGATGCTGCCGATCCTGCTCCTCCTCGGCGGTTCTTTCCTCTCTTTCGAGGGCGCCGAAAAGCTCCTTGTGAAGCTCCACCTCTTCCCCGAACACAGCCACGAGGATGCTCCTGCAGCGACGAGCGCGGAAGAACTTGAAAAGGGCATCGTCTCCTCCGCAAGTCGAACCGATCTGATCCTTTCCGCTGAGATCATTTTGATCTCCCTCGCGAACGTCAATGCTGATTCGAATACCGTACGAATCGGCATCATGATCGCCGTCGCCTTCTTCATGACGTTCTTCGTGTACGGCCTTGTGGCGCTCCTCGTGAAGATGGATGACTTCGGCCTTCACCTCTCCAAACGCCAAGGGCCGCTGGCTGCGCTGGGCCGTGGAATCGTCACCATCATGCCGAAGGTCTTCGCGATCATTGGCATTGTCGGCACGGTCGCAATGCTCTGGGTCGGCGGGCACATTGTCATCACTTCTGTGTCGGATCTGGGATTGAGCTTCCTGCACGAGCTCGTCGAACACGCCATGACCGCAGTCGAGCGCTTCGGCGGCGGAGCGACGTGGACGATGGAAACAGCACTCTCGGGCGTTTTTGGCCTCGCCTGGGGTGCGCTCGTCGCTTATACCTGGCTCGGGATATCCCTTTTGATCCCCAAAAGGCACGCTCCGATCAACGAGGACGAGGGCGCGAATGCGAGCCGCTGAAGGCTGGGGCGGCTGAGGAATACCGATTGAAGGCGGCTTCTTGCAAGAAGGTCCTTGTGCGCGGCTCGCTTGTTTGGGGGCTGTTTGCTACGTGCTCTCCTTGTTACGGACCCGCTTGTTTCAGGGAGGCAATGGGGGGTTCTCTACACGCCCCGTTCAGAGGCACAAACTGTTGAAGGCATGCCAGTGCTTGAGATGCACGCTTGCGTGAGGTGCGGCCCACTAATGCCGAGTGCTGCCCGGGGAAGCTAGGAAGAACAGCGTGAGGGCAAGAGCCTGGCACGGACAAAGGCTCGCGCTTATAAAAGGTCTGCCCACGCAAAAGGCCTGGTCAGGAGAGGCCTGCGGAGACTGATCGCGTGCCTGCCTAGAAAAGAGCCTGAAAACGCCTTGAAAGTCACGCATCATCCCCTCGCACGTTAGGACTAAGGGCCTGTAATCTCGGAGTTGTGAGGCCCGCTGGGGCCGCCGATCGACACCATTGAGGAGTGACCATGGCCGTCTACACCCTTCCCGATCTTCCCTACGATTACGCCGCCCTCGAGCCGTACATCTCCGGCACAATCATGGAACTGCACCACGACAAGCACCACGCGAACTATGTTGGCGGTGCGAACGCTGCTTTGGAGAAGCTTGAAGCGGCCCGCGAATCCGGCGATTTCGCCGCCATTAACCTCTACGAGAAGAACCTCGCGTTCAACCTCGGCGGCCACACGAACCACACGATCTTCTGGCAGAACATGACCCCTGACGCCCAGGAGCGTCCGGAAGGTGAACTCGCAGCAGCCATTGACGAGTACTTCGGCTCCTTCGAGAAGTTCCAGGGCCAGTTCGCCGCGGCCGCCCTCGGACTTCAGGGCTCGGGCTGGGGTGTCCTCGCTTGGGATGCACTGTCCAAGCGTCTCGTGACCTTCCAGCTCACCGATCAGCAAGGCAACATCCCCGTCGCGACCGTTCCCCTCCTCATGCTCGACATGTGGGAGCACGCCTTCTACCTCGACTACCAGAACGTCAAGGCGGACTACGTCAAGGCCTGGTGGAACGTCGTGAACTGGGCCGATGTCGCCGCCCGCTTCGAGCGCGCCCGCACCCAGTACACGGGTCTCGTCCTCGCCTGATTCTTGAGCGGGTGAGCGTTCGCGCTCTATCGCTGGGCACTTAGCGGGCTTGTCCGCATGTGCCTTGGCCGCGAGTAGCCCTGCGAGTCTTGAGTGCAGGTCGGCCTGTGAGCCTTGAGTCAGGCTGGCCCGCGAAGCTTGAGTACAGGCTGGCCCGCGAGCCTTGAGCACGAACCTCACTACGAGGCTCCTACACGAGTGGAGGGTTTGACGAATTCAGGAGGGGTTATATCCCCTCCACATATCGTCAAACCCTCCACTAGCTGTTACCCCTCCTGGGGAAGCATCCACAAGCCCGATGCGAGGATTCGAGGAAAACGGGCCACCCACCGGCCTCAGCAAGGCGAGCAGCCCGGCCTCGGCAAGGCCAGCGATCCAGCCCTCAGCAAGGCGAGCAGCCCGGCCTCAACAAAACCAGCAGCCCAGCTTCGCCACGTATTCCCGGCCCCATCCCCAGAATGCCTCCTCGTAAAAAGGAATCCGCCCGGCTGGAGGACCAGCCGGGCGGAAACGTCGAACACCCGAGAGCCTTACTCAGCTCCCCTCACCAAGCGAAGCATCACAAGGGAAACCTCGCAGGCAAACCTCTAGGTGAACGCTCGTACTACCTCAAAGGAACACCTGCCTATTCGCAGCAGCTGCCCTCTTCTACGCAGCACCTGTCTACTCAGAGCAGCGCCTGCATCGCGGGCGCGACGAGCTTGAGGACATTGTTGCGCCCCTCCTCAGGAGTCGGAGCATCGACCGCGAAGGCTGCCATCTGCTGACAGGTCGCCAGATCATGCATGCGCAGGCCCGCACGCACAGCGCGAACCTTCGAAGGAGCCATCGACAGCGAAGCGACACCAAGGCCCGTGAGGACGAGGGCGAGAAGCGGATCTCCGCCTGCCTCGCCGCACACACCGACCGGCTTGCCGGTGGCACGGCCCCCTTCACACGCGAACTTGATCATCTGGAGAACCGCGGGCTGCCATGCGTTGAGCAGCGGTGCGAGTTCACCGTCCATACGGTCCGCGGCCATCGTGTACTGCGTGAGATCGTTCGTACCGATCGAAGCGAAGTCCACGACCGAGAGCATCTGGTCTGCACGGATCGCGGCAGCCGGAATCTCAATCATGATGCCAACCTTCGGCAGGCCAGCGGCGCGCGCCTTCTCGGCGAACCATTCAGCCTCTTCAAGGGTCGCCACCATCGGAGCCATGACCCACAGTTCAGCCTTCGTCTTCGCATGCGCGGCAGCGAGGGCGGCAAGCTGCGTATCGATAAGGTCCTCACGGACTTGGCACAGGCGAAGACCCCTTCGCCCAAGCGCGGGGTTCTCCTCCTCACCAAGGTTCGCGAAGGACAGAGGCTTATCAGCGCCCGCATCGAGGGTGCGCACAACAACGCGCCGCTCCCCAAAGGCCTCGAGGACCTTCGTGTAGGTGTCGGTCTGCTCCTCCAAAGAGGGAGCCTCCGCCCGATCAAGGAAGAGGAACTCCGTGCGGAACAGGCCCGCACCCTCAAGATCGACCTCGGCAGCCCTCTTCGCATCATCGACGGTGCCGATATTTGCGAGGAGCTTGACCCGGTGGCCGTCGTAAGTGGCGCCTTCACCGGAGGAACCTGCGAGAGCAAGGGCACGACGACGTGAACGCTCTTCGAGGAGTTCAACCTCTTCAGCGGTCGGGGAGACCACGACCTCGCCGACACCGCCGTCCAGAGCGAGGAGATCCCCCTCGTTCACCTCGAGGATTCCGGCGACCTTAACGATTGCCGGGATGCCGAGCTGGGCGGCGAGGATCGCGGTGTGCGAAGTCGGACCGCCGACCTCGGTAATGATGCCCTTGACCGTTTCAGGATCAAGAGTGGCCGTCTCCGCAGGCGCGAGATCGCGTGCGACGAGGACAACGGGCTCCTCGAAGGTGGGGACACCGGGAGCGGGAAGTCCGCGGAGCTCGCAGATCGCGCGATCGCGCACGTCGTAAAGGTCCGTAGCGCGCTCGGCCATGTAGCCGCCGAGGCCGCGAAGCATCTCCGCGTACTCTTCGACTGCGGCGTGGACCGCCTGGGTCACGCCGAGCCCCTTCTTCAGCTTCTTATCGATCGCTTTAGCGAGGCCACGGTCAGCCGCAAGTTGGGCGGTTGCCTTCAGGATCGGAGCTGACTCTTCGGGAGCATTCTTGGCCCGTTCCTTCAGGCTTGCGGATACGACGGCGAGGGCACCGCGAACGCGCTCGCCCTCAGCTACCGGATCGGTGCAAGGTGCTTCGTTCTCGTCAACGCCGGGGGCGGGGCGAACAATGGCGGCCTTCGCTGCTGCGGTTCCAGCAGAAACACCGATGCCGTGAAGAACTGCGTGTGGGCTTGCCATGCTCACTCCTTGTCGAGGTCTCGCGAGAGCAGCTCGACAAGGGAGTCGAGGACCGCACCGGCATTGTCGTCGTCGGTTGAGAGAGTGACCTCATCCCCGTGGCCAACTCCGAGGGTCATGATTTCGAGAAGTGAAGCGGCGTCTGCTTCTTCGCCGTCGAAAGCAATGGTGACGTCGACGCCGGAGTCGTCAACGGCCTCTGCGAGGAGGGCGGCGGGGCGGGCGTGGAGGCCGACAGACGAGGCAACGACGACAGTGCGGGAGATCATGAAGGTTCCTTCCAGTTGAACCCATACCACGGTGGATGGGCGACCTTGGTGTCATGCTAATCGTTGAGCACCTGTATGGGGAGGGGTATTGGGCAGACGCACGAATCTTCACTTGTTCGCCATCTCGCGACGCGGATGAGCGTTCTCCCGAGAATCAGGGGATAGTCCTTCACAAAACTGTCCTGTCTCAGGAAGTGCCCTCTCCTCGGCTTCTTCAGGGCAGAGGCTTCTCATCTTGAGAGATGAATGCATCGAGGATGAACGCACTCGCCCCTGGGGCGCGACCGCATCGTTCCGCACACTACGTCGCCAGCGCAAGCCACAGCACTCTCCCCCTGGGGCGCGAGCTCATCATCTTGAGGGCAGAGCCTCCACTTTCTTCAAGAAAAACCCTCTCGTACCTCGTTTGAGCACTGTGTCAGCGCAGCCTGAACCTCTGCTTCTTCAGGGTGGTACCTCCTCAGGATCAGGCAGAACGAATTAAAGTAAGTTAACTGTTCATGCCTGTTGCCTCAGTCATTCGAAAGGAGGGTGCGTGGACCGCCGTCTTGAGCCCACTCTTGCCGATGTTGCCAAAGAGGCTGGAGTCTCTCTTACAACCGTCTCCAGAGTCCTCAACAATCGCGGTTATCTTTCGCAGGCCACAAAGGATAAGGTCGCCCGAGCGATCAAAACCTTGGGCTACCGGCCGAACCAAGTCGCCCGAGCCTTACATGGCAAGCGGACCTACACGATCGGATTGATTGTTCCGACAGTCGCCCTTCCCTTCTTCGGCGAGATCGCCGTCGCTGTTGAGAACGCGCTCGCAGAATCCGGCTACCGAGTACTGATCTGCAACTCTCTGGGCCGCTCGGACCGCGAGCGCGACTATCTCAATCTCCTCATCGGCAACCGCGTTGACGGCATCATTTCCGGTGCTCACAACGAGGATCTCGAGGAATACCAATCGATCCGCATGCCGATCGTGACGATCGACCGTTCCTTGTCCCCTCGTATTCCGAATGTGCGCTGTGATAACGAGGCCGGGGGCAGGCTCGCAACCGAGCGACTCCTCGCAGGCGGCTCACGACGTCCAGCTCTTCTCACCTCTCGTTCTCATGGTCTGAACCTGCGTGAGCGGGGCTATCGCATCACCTGTGAAGCGGCGGGCATCGAGCCCATTGTTTTCGAGGTTCCCTTCCATACAGCTCCTGCGGATCGTCCGGCCCTCATGGCTCAATGTTTGGATGGTGCCGTCGGGATGATCGACTCCGTGTTCGCGACGGATGATCTGGCCGCAGCGGAGGTCCTCGAGTGGGCTCGTCAGCGTGATCTTTTGGTGCCCGAGCAGCTTCGAGTGATCGGTTTTGATGGGACTGTGGCGGTGCGTCGTGCTCTTCCCACGTTGACGACGATTCGCCAGCCGATCGAGGACATGGCGCGCGAGGCCGTGCGTCTGCTTTTGGGCAGAATCGATGCGGTGAACTCTGCGCCGCTTGAGGGCGGGGCGGATATCCCTGAGATCGGGGAGATCGTGGAGTTCCCCGTGGAACTCCTCGAGGGCTCGACGGCCTGAGTCACGGGGCTCGACTTTTCCAAGCTGAGGGCGCGAGGCCGTGACTTTTCCACGCCTGGGGCTTGACGGTCTGAGTCGCCGAGCCCGGCCTTTCCCCCCGGGCTCGGCCCCTAGATCCGAGCGCGAGAATGAGCTCGGCGCTGCGGCTGGGATGATCGGCCTTGCCTCCTAGATCAGTGAGCCCGAGGCCGCGACTTTTCCAACCCGGGGGTTCAGCCCCCTTGAGTCCTGGGCCCGGGGCCCCAAGACCTAGGAATCCACCGCCCGACTCCAGCAGCTCAACGCTCTACAGCACGGCCTCTGCGCGTCACAGGGCCCCGAACCGCTCTGGCGGTTCGGAGCCCAGCGAGTGATCCTCCGGCTCAGGCCTTCGGAGTGACCTCGACGATCACATCTCCGAAGGAAACATGACCCGAAGCGGCGGGAGTGACGGCCTCGAACTTCTTCTTGTTCGTCACAACGATCGGGGTGATCGTGTCGTAGCCAGCCTCGCGGATGACATCCCAGTCAACCTCAGCGAGGACATCGCCGCGGCGCACCATATCGCCCTTGGCGACACGAGGCGTGAAGCCCTTGCCTTTGAGCTCAACCGTGTCCATACCGATGTGGATGAGGATCTGGACACCGGATGCGGTCTTGAGACCGTAGGCGTGACCGGTCGCGAAGGCAACTGTCACTTCACCGTCGACCGGCGAGACGACCTGGCCTCCAGTGGGCGCAATCGCAATGCCCGGACCGAGCATCCCACGAGCGAAGGACTCGTCCTTCACCTGCTCAAGAGGAACGATCTGGCCATCAAGGGGTGCGGTGATCGAGTAATCAGTGGCATCGCCGATGATCGCAGGCTTTGGCGCGGGAGCTGCAGCAGGGGCGGGAGCAGCAGCTCCGCCAACGGCTCCGACAGCAACCGGAACTGCAGCGGGCTCTGCGACTTGCGCCGGGACAGCGCCTGCGTCTCCAGCAGCGGCGGGACGAGCCTCCATATCGGCCTTACCACGAGTCGAAGCGTAAACGAAGGTGGCGCCGAAGGAGAGCGCGAAGACGATGACCTCAAGGAGGAGGTACTTCGGGATGTCAGCGGTACGGATCGACACGAAGCCGACAAAGCCTGCGGCTCCCAGGGCAGCGCCTCGAACATTGAGGAGCGCGACGCCCGCCGAGCCGATCGCCGCAGCACCCATGCCGACGAAGAAGGGCCACTTGAGTCGGAGGTTGACACCGAAGATCGCGGGCTCGGTAATACCGAAGACAGCGGATGCGCCACCAGCACCAGCCAAGCCTTTGAGCTTGGCATCGCGGGTCTTCGCGAAGACCGCGAGGGCCGCAGCACCCTGAGCGACATTCGCCATGGAGGCGATCGGGAAGATGAAGTCGCCGGGGCCGCCGTTCTGAGGCAGAAGGGGGATTTCCACTGCGGGGAAGGACTGGTGCAGACCGGTGACAACGATCGGGCTGTAGAAGAAGCCGAAGATCAAGCCGCCGAAGACTCCGAGGGTGTTGTAGGTCCAGTCGAGCCCATTGGTGAGCAGCACCGAGAGCTGACGGGTGACAGGGCCGACGAGGACGAAGGTCAAGAAGCCAGTGACCAGCATGGTGATGAGCGGCGTCAACAGGAAGTCGGCGGTACCGGAGAGGCGCTTGTGCAGCCACTTCTCAATGGTGGACAGAATCCATGCGACGCACAGCACCGGGATGACCATCGCCTGGTAGCCGATCTTGTCGACCTCGAGGCCGAAGAGGTGCCACGTGGGGTTGGCGCCGGTAAAGGCCCAGAAGGCATCAGCAGCATCCTGATCGGTCATCGAGTAGGCGGACAGCAGGGAACCGGAGACCATGGCTGCGCCCATCGCGGCACCCAGGTAAACATTGCCCCCGAACCTCTTGGTTGCGGAGAAGCCGACGAGGATGGGGAGGAAGGCGAAGGCTGCGGCTGAGACCAGGTTAATGAGGCTCGCATAGTCGGCCACAGCCGGGTACATGTCGATGATCGACTTGCCGTTAAAGAATCCGGCCTGGAGGACGTTGTTCAGGGCCATCATGAGGCCACCGGCGATAAGGGCCGGCAGAACCGGGACGAAAATGTCGGCGATCATCTTGATGAAGCGGGAGAAGAGATTGCCGCCCTGCTCGGCTTCTTCCTTCGCCTCGTCCTTGGAGACCTCGCGGACACCATGGTCGCTCACCATGCGCTGGTAAACGACGTCGACATCACCGGGGCCGACGATGATCTGGAACATTCCTCCGGCGGCGAAGGTTCCCTTCAGGTCATCCACTGCGTCGAGGGCCGCTTGGTCGACCTTGGATTCATCCGCGAGGACGAGCCTCAGACGGGTGGCGCAGTGAGCTGCGGCGTTAATATTTGATGCCCCTCCGACGGCCTTGACGACCTCGGACGCCACCTTGGCGTGATCCATTGCCATCCACGTTCCTTTCTCGGTGGACCCGGACGCTGGGCAACAGCGTCACCAGCGCGCCCCGGGCTCTATAGCAATCGTTTGACATACTACGGACGCCCTGGAAGCTCGCGCAAGGGTTTGAACATCACGATTTGACTGACTTTTCGCGCTTTTCAGGGGGTGAAACAGCCCAGCGCACCCATAGCTACAACGCGCCCACAAAGAGCCGTGAAGCGTCACGGCGCCTGAGCTGCACATTCAGTCAAGACGCGCCGAAACGAAGCCCTCCAGAGCCGCATCCCCCTCTACACGGACCCGAAGACCCGAGCTTCCAGCATTCAAGAAAGAACGGAAGGTGAAAGCCAAGCGTCCATCCCCGCAGAACACCTCCGTCAAGGAACGGTCGTGCACAATCTCGATCGAATTGACGTCTCCCGCTTCGAGAGTCACGACGCGGCTCCCCCCATGCGGGTAGCGCGAAGCAGAGCGGTCAACGAGCAGACGATGAGCCTCGATCCGGATTGTGAGGCCACAATCCTCGCCCATATCGAACTCGATGGCCCCGCCCTCGTCGATCGTGGCGCAAGTCTTCACTCTCCACGAGCGCGAGCCGGACAGGGCTTCGATCTCCTTGAAATCGCAAGCAGACTCTGCGACGCACGAGGCCGAAGCGGGTTCGCAGTTGGTAGCAGATGGAACTGTCCCACAACCGAGGTCGGCCCTCGCACCTGTGGCGGAATCCTCGTCGAGCGGAAGACCGGGGAGGAAAGGCCTTTGAATCAGGCGTCCAGCGCGCAGGCTCAGGGCTCTCGGACTGGTGAGAGCATGAACCCAACCGCCCGTCGCGATGGAGGGCTGGTCGTCTTCGCTCGCATTACCTGCCCAGCCGAGGAGAAGGTTCTCTTCGGCTTCCGTATTGCGGCCCCAGCCTCTAGCACGGCGAGCGTAAGCCTGGGGGGCGTAAAACTCAAAGCCTCGGTCAACCTCTTCGAAGGAACCGTCGGCGCTGCGGAACTCAGTGCCGACGAGTGAACCGACGATGTACACGCAGGGGAAGATGTTCTCGAAGCCCTCGCGCTCGGGCGCAACACCCTGGGGGCAGAAGATGAGGACGTCCGAAACCTCGCCGCTTTGCTCGTCGCGCAGGCGAAGAAGGTTGGGACACTCCCACATGTAGCCGAAGGAATCGAAAGCTCCCCCGGCATCGGGGAAGGTCATTTCGCCTTCCAGATCCCAGTGACGCCGGTCGCTTGAGCGGTACAAGAGGATCGTTCCACTGAGGTCCTCACGCTGGACGCCGAGCATCATGCGATACGAACCAGCGGGATCGTCAGGATCTTGCCAAACCTGCGGATCACGGAAGTGGGCGGTGTAGCCCTCGGGCTGGTGGGCGATGATCGGGCCGACGGTCTTGTGGAAACTCTTCAGGTCACTCGTTTCGACGAGGCACTGGGTCGCTTCGCGTTCACCACTTTCGGGGTCTTTGTAATTCCCCGTGTACCAAAGTTCAACACCTCCCTCGACGCCGATCGCGGTGCCCGAGTAGGCGCCGTTCGCGTCCTGGTGACAATCCGGCAGAATTGCGGGCTCCAGGTAGTCCCAGTGGACAAGATCGAGGGAGACGGCGTGGCCCCAGTAGACGAGTTTCTTGGGGAACTCGGGGGTGTACTGGAAGAAGGCGTGGTAGTCGTTTCCGTCAACAATGAGGCCGTTGGGATCATTGAGGCGCCCGACCGGCGGGACGACGTGGAAGATCGGGTAGTCGGCATCTTCGCGGGCATGAGAGTCGCGTTCGGCGGCGAGGGCGAGCGCAAGGAAATCCTCAGTCATGTTTGGAGCATAGCGACCCTGTCATTCGTTTGACAGGGTTTCGAGGAGCTCATCCCTCGGAGGCAAGAGCCCGATGGAACGCCGCCGGGGGCGTCGCCACTCCTGGCGACACCCCCGGCGATCCTCAAAAATCTCCGCCTCAGCGGCGACGGCGCTTGAGGGCGAGAGCGCCGCAGGCCGCCAAGATTGCAGCGATACCGACCCGGGAAGTGGTATCCGCACCGGTCACCGCAAGAACCGCTCGCGAAGCCTTACCGGCGACCGTTGACTGCGCCGGGGCAGGATCCGGAGTCGGTTCGGGCGTCGGCGTGGGCTTGTACTTCACGGTGAAGGAAATGCCCTCGTCGTTCGCGGCGTCGGTCCCATCCGGATCCTTGCGCTGAACGCCGTTCCAGACGAATTTGAAGTCCACGATCTTCGCGCCATCGGACTTCGACGCCGTCGCATTGAAATGCCCCGACACCTCGCCCTTGACCGTGTAGTTCGTGTCTGCAGCGGAGTCGTCAGTGAAGGTCACGCCCGGAACGGAGACCTGCAGACCATCCGGGGAAATAGCATCGACGGCGGCCTTCAGAGCCGCGTAGTTCGTGATCGCCTTCTTCGCCGCCGACGTCATATCGAACGTCACCGTCACGACGCCGTCCTTCGCGATCGCGGAGGTCACTTCGAACTGATCCGAACCAGTCAAGTGCACGCCGGGAATCTTCTCGCTGTTCGGGATCGACATCCCTGCGGGCAGGGTGAAGGAGGCCGTGAAACCGAAACCGATGTTCGACAAGGCGATGCCCCCGAACTGATCCGAGACCTGGTTGTAGTACTGCTCGGCCTGCGCCATCTGGTCCTTCACCGTCTTAGCATCCACCAGACCGGTCAGGGTCAAGCTCGCATTCTTGCCCGAGGCCACGAACACCGCGTCGTGCTCGGTGTCAGGAGCGCCCGACTCGGCGCCGAGCATGTCCGCAGGAAGATCCGTCGTCTGCTCGTAGGGCTGGGGCTGGGGCGCCGGGGCCGTGTACCTGGTGGTGAAGGTGATGCCCGGCTGGGTCTTCGCGTCCGCGAGGCCCTCCTTCTGCTTACCCGTCCAGGTCAGGTCGAAGCGAACGTCCCTCCCGCCGGTCGCGGCGGACTTCGACGCCAAAGCGCTGAAGGAACCCGAGACCTCGCCCACCACGGTGTAGTCCGTGTCGGGAGTCGAAGTCTGGGAGAAAGTCGCTCCCGAAACCGTGACCGTGAGCGGCGAACTCATCGCGTCGATGACGTCCTTCAGGGCCTGATACGTCGTGATCTTCGCCTTCGCATCGTCCGTGAGGGCGAAGTCGACCGTCGCGGTCCGATCGGCGACCTCGACCTTCGAGACAGCGAAATCGGTCGAACCGGCGAGCTTCACCGAGTTCTTCGTGATCGACTCGGGGCTCATGAACTCCATGCCCTCAGGAAGCGTCAAGACGGCCTTGAAGGCGTAGGAGACATCGCTCAGAGCGATATTCGGGAAATCCGGGTTCGACTGGTTGAACTGGTTCTCGAAGACCGCCATCTGGTCCTTGACCGGATCCGGGTACACGGCGCCGGTCAGCGACAGGTTCGCGCTCTTGCCCGAGGCCTGGAACACCGAGTTCTGCTCGGAATCGGGAGCGCCCGTCCCCTCGGCGCCCGCCAGGTCGGCGGGGACGGTGAGATCCTGCTTCACCGAGAGCGGCTCGTCGGCAGGTGCGGGCTCGGGCGCCGGGCCGGGGTTCGGATTCGGATCCGGATCCGGGGTGAAACAACTCGCGAGATCCTTGGTGTACGGGACCGAGGCGGTATCGGCGTTGAAGGTCGTCTTGTACGACCAGAAGCTGCGGCCCGTGTAGAAGGTGAACGATCCATTCCCCGCGATCGTCGAACCATCAGCGGCCTGCGCCTCAGCGAGAGAGTTCGCCGTCACGGTGTAGGGGATCGTCAGTGTCACGGTGGGCAGCGGAGACTTCGCCTTGTCCGTGTTGTAGGCGCTGAGAACCCCCGCCCAGTTCTGATCCGTGAGCCTCATGTCGAAATCGACCTTCGTATCCGAGGTCGACGACGTGATTCCACCTGCGGGAACCACGGTCGAGGTCGAAGCCGTGGTCACCGCGCCGATCTGGGCCGAGGCCGGCAGGTCGAGCGCGTACTTGATGGAGGCAATATGACTCTTGGTCTCATCCCAGGGGTAGGCGTTCAGCCCAGCCATAGTCGCCATATCCGACTCGTGGCCCTTGAGAATCTCGGTCATCGGCACATCGGCCGTGAGCACACCGTTGTAGGTGCCACTCGTATGATCCTCTCCGCAGTTCAGGATCCCCGTGCTGCTCACGTACTGGGCGACGGGGAGATCACCCCCCTCGGCGAATGCGGGAGCGGCGCCGCCGACGGTGATCCCTCCCACGGCCAGAGCGCTCGCCGAAACGAGGGAAACGAGGGTCGATTTTCTTCGATACGTCACGAAGTCCTCCGATTGATGGGGCAGCCTTTTTCGAGCACTCTATCACTGGCATTACAGAAGAAAAACCAAAGTTTTCAAGACCGCGAACCTGTTGATCGCGGCGCGTTAACCATGGTCAGAGCGCATTACTCGCCGACCGGCCAGGCGAAGGGATATCGCTCGCATTCCGCATGACGGTCCCCGACGATGTTCCGCATGATGCTCCGCGATTCCGGAAGCCGATCCGATTCGAGCCGCGTCGGCAGTCGACAAAACCCCCGGTCTTCCGTTTTCCTTGGAATCCCGGGGGTTTCGGTGGCGGTAGCGCTGGGATTTGAACCCAGGGTGGCTGTGACACCACACAGCATTTCGAGTGCTGCACCTTCGGCCGCTCGGACACGCTACCAGTGCGAAAAAGTATAGCCCGACTCAGGCTGGCGCTGGCAACTCATCATGGCACTGTGCGATCCGTTCCACATGAGCACGCACTAGCGAAAATGGGGGTAACAGCATCAATCGGCGTCATCGATGAGCGTCTTGCGGTGTTCGATCTGGGCATCAGTAGGCATGACTTGTGAGCTGCTCTTCTAGGAACAACTCCTCAGCGCAAGGCCACTCCCCGACGAGGAGGAATACCGGGCATACCGAGCGAGACAGGCTGAACGCGTTCAAATCCCTCAGCTCCAGACCCAGCCCCGCTGCAAGAGCGCGCGCCCTCGCCCTCAGCGCCCGCAGAATTACCACAAGCAGAACTGCCACACGCACACGCGCCAAGAGGAAGCCCCTCAGCCCCGAACCCTTCCTCGGACTCAAAGTCGATGCCCCGCAATTCGAGCACCTCAGAGGCCTCACCACTGTCCTTCCGCCGTTCGATCGCGGTAGAGAGCATGAGCTTGATGCGGTTGAGCTGATTAACCTCGGAAGCGCCCGGATCGTAATCGACGGCGACGATATTCGCCTCCGGGTAGCGGCTGCGCAGAGCGCGGAACATGCCCTTGCCGACGATGTGGTTCGGCAAACAGGCGAAAGGCTGGACGCAGATGATGTTCGGACAACCGTGCTCGATCATGTCGACCATCTCAGCCGTGAGGTACCAGCCCTCACCGGCCTGATTTCCGAGCCTAGCGATGTCCTGGGAGCGCGCCGCCATGTCGTGAACATCCCTGGGAACCTCGAACTTCCCCTTAGTCTTCGCGAAAGCCTTGCGCATGGGGCGCTCGTACTGCTTCATCGCCCATAGCGCGATAGGCATGAGGCGATTGCCTCGGCCCTCGATGCCGAGATTCTCACGATCCCACTGCGAAGTCGCCGCCGAATTGTGGAAGAACTGCATGAGGCCCGGCAATACGGCCTCGCAACCCTCGGCCTCGATCACATCGACGGCGTGGTTATTCGCATCCGGGTGGAACTTCACGAGGATCTCACCGACGAGGCCGACCCTGGGCTTGCGTTCAATGTCGCGCAGTTCGAGAGCGTCAAACTCGCGCACGCATTCGGCGATGAGCTTCGAGTAAGAGAGGCGCTTGCCGAAAGTCGTGGAGCGGCCCGCCGAGAACCACTCCGTGCAGATCTCATTCCACCGCTCGTACAGTCTCATCGCCGAGCCGGGCACAGCCTCGTAAGGGCGCACGCGCAAAAGCATCGACTGAATTGCATCCCCCACGACAATCGCCTGGAGGGTCTTGTGGATCATCGGCATGGTCATCGCGAAGCCGGGATTATCCTCATAGCCCTGGACGGACACGGCAATGACGGGAACCTGCGGATACCCGGCATCACGCAGGCCCTTGCGCAGCAGGGAGGCGTAGTTCGTCGCACGGCACATGCCGCCCGTTTGTGTGATGGCGACAGCGGTCTTATCCGGGTCGGAGCGCCCTGAGACGAACTCGTCGAGGAGCTGGCCGATGACGACGATCGCCGGATAGCAGGAGTCATTATTGACGAATTTCAGTCCCGTCTCCATCGTCTCCCGGTTCGTATGCTCAAGCAGGCGCACATTGAGCCCCGCTCGGCGCAGCACCGGCATGACGAGTCGGAACTGGATGGGCGCCATCTGCGGGGCGAGAATCTCGTAGCCTTCTTCGCGCATTTTCTCGGTGAAGACCGCGCGCTCGACGATGTGCCCTGCGGCGATTTGGGCCCGCTCTTCAGCGGCAGCTTTCTCCGAGGGGTCGACGAGGCTCGTGTCAATGGTCGCCGAAGACTCGGCGCGCTCGGCAACCGCCGCGTCGAGGGAGCGCAAACGGATTTTCGCAGCCCCCAGGTTGGAGACCTCGTCGATCTTCAACACCGTGTGGATATCGCCGCGGCTTTCCAAGATCTCCTGGACCTGGTCGGCGGTGATGGCATCGAGGCCGCAGCCGAAGGAGTTGAGTTGGACGAGTTGGAGGTCCGGCTCGTCGCCGACTCGGGCGGCTGCCTCGTAGAGGCGCGAGTGGTAGGACCACTGGTCGCGCACGCGCAAGGGCCGTTCGAGGCGTCCATCGGCGACAGAGTCCTCGGTGAGCACTCCCATTCCCAGGCCGACAATGACCTCAGGGATCCCGTGGTTGATCTCCGGGTCGAGGTGGTAGGGCCGCCCCGCAAGGACGATGCCTCTCACCCCGTGCTCGCGCATCCACGCGATTGATTCGGTGCCTTTGTCCTTGATCTCGCGTTTCACGGCGGCGTCCTCGTCCCATGCCGCATCCAGGGCGGCGCGCATCTCCTCGACGCTGATGTCGTAGCCGAACTCTTTGAACGCCTTGGACAGGTGGGCGGGAAGGTAGTCGCGATTGGCGAGGTTGACGAAGGGGCTGATGAACTTCACGCCCTCCTCTGAGAGGCGCTCCATGTTGTTACGGATGACCTCGGGATAGGTGGCGACGACCGGGCAGTTGAAGTGGTTGTCCGCGCCCTCGATCTTCTGCTCGAAATCGACGCAGGGGTAGAAGATCGTCGTGATCCCCTTGTCGAGCAGGGATTCGATGTGCCCGTGGACGAGTTTGGCCGGGTAGCACACGTTCTCCGAGGGAATCGACTCCATGCCCGCTTCGAAGAGCTCATGGTTCGAGCGGCCCGAGATCATGACGCGAAACCCCAGTTCACTGAGCATTGTGAACCAAAAGGGGTAGTTCTCGTACATGCCGAGCACGCGCGGCACTCCGATATCGCCCCGGTGGGCCTTGTCCTCAGTGAGGCGCCGGTAGCCGAAGATCCTCTTGTACTTCCAGTCATACATGTTCGGCAGCGCGGACTTCTTGGGGACCCTTTCGAGGGAGGCGCCACGCTCGCAGCGGTTGCCGGACACGTGGCGCTCCCCGTTGGAGAAGGTGGAGATCGTCATCTGGCAGTGGTTCTGGCACAAGCGGCAGGTCTTGCGGCTCGTCTCGACGGAAAAGGACTCGAGGTCCTCGATCGTCGACAAGCAGGACTCCCCTTCGCCCTCGTCGTGCATGCGGGCAGTGAGGGCCGCCCCGTAGGCGCCCATGAGGCCGGCGATATCGGGGCGGATGACCTCGCGGCCGGTGAGAAGTTCGAAGGCGCGCAGGACGGAGTCGTTGAGGAAGGTGCCGCCTTGCACGACGACGCGCTCACCGAGGTCGGAGGGGTCCTTGAGTTTGATGACCTTATACAGGGCGTTGCGCACAACCGAATAGGACAGGCCTGCGGAGATATCGCGGACATCCGCCCCTTCCTTTTGGGCCTGCTTGACGGAGGAGTTCATGAACACGGTGCAGCGGGTCCCCAGGTCGACGGGCGAAGTGGACTCCATCGCTGCGCTCGCGAAGGAGCGCACATCGGTGCCCATCGTCTCAGCGAATGTTTGCAGGAAGGACCCACAGCCGGAGGAGCAGGCTTCGTTGACGCTGATCGAGTCGACGGCCCGGTCGCGGATGCGCAGATACTTCATGTCCTGGCCGCCGATGTCGATGACGGAGGTGACGCCGGGTGCGATGTGTTCGGCGGCCCTGAAGTGCGCCATGGTCTCGATCTCGCCCTCATCCATTGTCAGGGCGGTGGCGACCAGGCCTTCTCCATATCCGGTGGCACAGCTCCTCCCGATGATGGCACCCTCGGGCAGTTCGCTGCGCACGCGCTTGACGATGTCAACGGCGGCGGCTAGGGGATCTCCCCCGTTGGAGGCGTAGTGGGTGAAGACGATCCGCTCCTGTTCGTCGATGAGGACCGCTTTGATGGTGGTGGAGCCTGCGTCCACGCCGAGCCAGCAGCGCCCCTTCGCCTCGTCGATGCGCGCTTTGGGGATTGTTTCCTTTGCATGGCGGGCGCGGAACTCTTCGTGTTCGGTCTCAGTGGCGAAAAGGGGACGCATTCGCGCGGATTCTGCGGCGATGGTGGCGGTGGCGAGAGTGTCGACGAGTTCGGAGACGAGCCGGGCGTCCTCGCCCCTGTCTTTCGGGTCGGGAGAGGTGAGGGCGCGGCGCTGCTCACGTTCGGCGAGGAGGGCGGCGCCGATCGCGACGTAGAGCTGCGCGTTCTCGGGAGCGACGAAAGCCTTGGCCTTCGGGAGCAGTTCTTCGTAGGCGCGGCGCAGTTCGGGCAGGAAGTGCAGGGGGCCACCGAGGAACATGACGGTGCCGCGAATGGGGCGCCCACAGGCGAGGCCGGCAATGGTTTGGGTGGCGACCGCCGCGAAGATCGAGGCTGCGAGGTCCTCGTGGGCGGCCCCCTGGTTGATGAGGGGTTGGATGTCGGATTTCGCGAAGACGCCGCAGCGTGAGGCGATCGGGTAGAGCTGCGTGTGCTTCGCTGCGAGTTCGTTGAGACCGGAGGCGTCGGTTTTGAGTAGGGTCGCCATCTGGTCGATGAATGCGCCGGTACCGCCCGCGCAGGTGCCGTTCATGCGTTGCTCGGGGGTCGGGTGGAGGTAGGTGAGTTTGGCGTCTTCCCCGCCGAGTTCGATGACGACGTCGACTTCGGGGTGGAGGCGCCGGGTCGATTCCGTGCCGGCGATGACTTCCTGGACGAAGGGGATTCCCATGGCGCTCGCGGTTGCCAGGCCGCCGGAGCCGGTGATTGCGGCGTGGACTTCGAGGCCGGGGTAGGACTCGGCGATGTCGGAGAGGAGGCGGGCGAGTTCGGCGCGCACGTCGGCGTTGTGGCGCCGGTAGTCGGCGAAGAGGATTGTCTCGCCGTCGAGGACGACCGCTTTGACGGTGGTCGAGCCGACGTCGATCCCGAGATAGCAGGGATGCTCGGGCGTCGGCACGTGGCGCGTGGCCTGAGGCTGTTTCATCGTTTTCCCTCCGGTATTTTCCTCACTTTGGAAACTAGGAGGATTCGAAAGAATTTCCAACATGAGGAAATTAGAATCGGCGAGCAAGGAGACCTTCCGCCTCAGGCGCTCAATCCTGCGCTTCTCACCTTCCCTCAACGAGGACGACAAGCGCGCCAAGAGTCGGGAGTGTTGAAAACCAGCCAAGGAAATACGAGACATCGACATGACGAAAATCCTTTCGGGAGCCTGGGGAACTTCCACCAAAAGGAGCCTTCGAGCAGACGCACAAGGCAATTCGAGGGGGACTCAGGAGCGCCCTGGCGAGGAAGAGCCCACCACCACCGACGCCCGCTACGCCACCGAGGCTCAGGATGGCTCGGGGGAGGAAAAGAAGTTGAGCGGAATCGACGCGGGCCCGAAAGACGAGGAACACCCAGGAGGCGAGGCCGCGCCTGCCCGCCGACATCGGGGCCCTTCTGCGGCGCGCGGCGAAGTCAAGGATCGGATCCGCATCGCCGCGCGCGCAGAGTTCATCGAACACGGCTACGACGGCGCGACCATCCGAGCCATCGCCCGGCGAGCTCAGTGCGACTCCGGACTCGTGTCCTATTACTTCGGATCGAAGCAAAAGCTGTTCCGCGCCTGTATGGATCTTCCCCTCGACCCTGCGGCCGAAGCGATCCGCCTCCTCTCAGACGGTCCCGAAGGGGCAGCGCGCAGAGTCCTCAATTATGCGGTTCACCTCTACGAGGAGACCCTCACCGCTGACACATTCTTCGCCCTCATGCGCGCCCTCATGACGGACGCCGCCACGAGCCGCCGCTTCCAGACCTACATCCGCACAGAAATCATCGACACCCTCGGAGCTTTCCTCGGAGCCGAAGAGGACTTCGGAGAACAGCTCGGACTGGCGTTGGGCACGATCTACGGGATCGCCTCGATGCGCTACATCGTGAAACTCGAACCCTTGGCCTCCATGCCGAGCGAACGCTTCATTGACCTGCTCGAACCGATTCTCCAAAAAAGGGTCGACGCTTTCATGGGTGCGAACGCTCCTCGCTGAACGGGAGAGACCGCTCCTCGCTGAACGGGAGAGACACAGAGGCTTGAAGTGGGTGCTCAGCCCCTCCACCCGACTTGCTCTCACTGAAGGATAGAGACACGGGAGCACAGAACGGGGAGAGACACAGCTGCGCTGAGCGGCAGGGGCGGGGCATCAGGCCTGGGCGATCATCCACCTCCTCGCCGAAACAGCAGGAATCCAGAAGCGGGAAAGCAGACTCAGAGGCGGGAAAGGGGAACCACCCGCACCTGTATCGCCTTAATCGCGCACCAAACCTCATCACCGATCGACAAAGCGAGCTCAGCCCAGGCTCCAACCGTCAGACGGGCCATAATCGCAGCACCATCAAGGTCAACCCGAACGGACAGCACACCCTTGGAGTCCTCCACAGAAAGGACTCGACCTCTTAGGACCGTGCGCGGCGAACCCTCTACTGCTTCACGTGAAAGAGCAACAGCATCCGGGGAGAACAGAAGAGCAACCCGAGAACCCTCGACAATGCCTTTCAGTTCCAGGGCCCCTCTTCTCGTGGAAGTGACGCCCTCACCCGTCAATTCCAGCCCCTCAGCACAGCCAGCACAAGCGGTGAGCAGGCCCGCTTTCACATCCACGGACACCATCCCTGAAGCGGGATCAGGGATGAGGGCCTCGCCCGTCACGACATTGAGACCCGCGAGGCGAGCGGCGAAAAGCGATGTCGGCTCTGCAACAATCCGCGCAGGCTCGCCCGACTCAACAATCCGACCATCCTCAATGACGAGGAGCCTCGAGGCGAGGGCGAGAGTCTCAACAAGGTCATGAGTGATAAGCAAAACGGTGATCCGCTCACCCGCGAGACGCCGGGCCACGACAGAGGCGACGCGGGCGGAGGCCTCAACATCAAGGGAGGCCGTCGGCTCATCAAGGATGAGGACATCCGGGTCGAACACGAGGGCTCGAGCGATCGCAACCCTCGCGGCCTGCCCACCGGACAAGGCATCGGCGCGCCGATCTGCGAAGCTCTCAAGGCCGACTGCGCGCAACTGCTCGAGCGCTGCCGCCTTCGCCTCCTTCTTCGGGACATGGCGCACAACAAGGGGGAAAGCCACATTGTCGAGCACGGACATCCACCCGAAGAGGCAGGGACGCTGACTGACGAGGGCGACCGCGCGTTTACGCGCCGGAACGAAAACACCCTCCCCGTTCATGAGGGTACGACCAATGCGGGCCTCGCCCTCGTCGAGGAGGATCGAGCCTGAAATGACGCCCGCGAGAGTTGATTTGCCCGAACCATTGGGACCCATGACAGCGGTGACGATCCCTGCGGGCAGAACACAATCGACATCCCAGCCGCGCACTCCGATCCGTCCGCGCACCGCAACCTCAACCGGGTCGAGTCGGGCCAAAGGCCCGTCCTCGTCAACCGAAGAGGGTGAAGTGGGAGCGTCAGAAGACCCGCCGAACGCACACTCGCCCCCCACAGCGTCGAGGGAGTCCTCCTCCGCAGGGATCGGGGCAGGACGACGAACCCCGATCGTCTCCGTCACGCCGACAACGAGGGCCGCAGCGAAGAGGAGCACCACCCCCAGTGCGAGGGCGAGATCCGTATCGGATTCGCGGGCAAGGTAGATCTGCAGGGGCAGGGTCCGAGTCACACCCTGGAGGGAGCCCGCAAAAGTCAGGGTCGCTCCGAACTCGCCGAGACATCGGGCGAGTGCGAGCGCTGAACCTCGTGCAAGACCGGGCACGACCTGCGGGAGAGTGATGGAGAAAAGGACACGAGTCGGAGAGGCACCAAGAGAGGCGGCCATCTCCTCAAGCCCTTCAGGTCGGGTGCGCAGGGCCGCTTCAAGAGTGACGATGAGGAAGGGCAAGGAGACGAATACCTGCGCCATGACGACCGCGACCCAGGAGAAGGCGACCGACACTCCGAAGGATTCGAGGAAGGAACCGATGAGGCCGCGCCGCCCGAAAGCCGCGATGAGCGCCATGCCCGCAACGACCGGGGGGAGGGAGAGCGGCAAGGCGACAAGAATCCTCACCATGCCGACGCCCCGCCACGTCCTCGACAAAAGGATCGCGGCGGGGACACCGAAGAGGAGATCCAGTGCGAGCGCGACCAGCGCAGTCTTCACAGACAAAGCAAGAGCCGCGAGAGCGGCCTCGCTTGTCAAAAGCTCAGGCAAACGCCCCCACGGGACCCGCATCCCCATAAGGACAAGGGGCACAACAAGGTAAGCGAATGCGAGTGTTCCCAGCCCCCCGATCCACGCGGGGATCGGGGAGATGACTGGCGCGCTCTTGTGCCTCATCGAAGGGCGGCTGCAGTGAATCCGGCGTCGGAGAGAACCTTTTGTCCATCGGCGGACAAGACGAGGTCAACCCACGCCTGCGCGAGCTCGCTGTGCGTCGTGTTTGCTGCGACTGCGATCGGGTAGGTGTTCACAGCCTGATCCGCGCCCTGAATGTCAACGGTGTCAACCTTCGCTCCCTCGGCGAGAGCATCGGTGCGGTAGACGATGCCCGCGTCGGCTTCACCGGAGGCAACCTTGCCGCGCACATCGGTCACGGCCTGTTCCTCGGAGACCGGGTGGAGTTCGACGCCAAGAGCGGCGGTGAGCTTGCCCGTGAGTTTGCCGCAGGGCACCTCGGGGGCGCAGATCACGAGCTTGACATTGTCGAGGGAGGAGTCGAGGCCGGTGACGCCCGCGGGGTTGCCCGGAGGAGTGATGAGGGTGAGGGTGTTCTTCGCGAAGACCGAAGGCTCGGCGACGAGACCCTGCTCTTTCGCCTTGTCCATCGTCGACTCGTTCGCGGTCGCGAGGACGTCGGCACCACCATTGGCAGCCATTTGCGCAACGAGGTCCTGGGAGCCGGCGAGGTTGAGGACGACATCGACATTCGGGTGGGCGGCTTCGAAGGTCTTTTCGAGTTCGCCGAAGGTCTCAGTGAGGGAGGCTGCGGCGAAGACGTTGAGGACAACCTCCTCAGCCTTCGATTCGGCTGCGGGGGCGCTCGACTGCTCGGGGGCGGCATTGTTCGAAGAGGACTGTGCACAGCCCGCCAGTGCGAGGCCGCACGCAACGAGTGCGGAAAGGAGGGGGAGACGTCGCATGGTTTCACTCCACATCTTTATCAAGGGTTGATGGCCGCTTTATTCTAGGCGAAGGCAAAACAAAGTGCGAGCGAACTGAGACAGCGCCTTGAAACCCTCATAATCCCTCCACGTCGGAGAATATTTGAATCGTTTCTCACCCTCGCAAATCCTCCACCCTTTCAATTCCTTCCATGACACCATCGCCTCCCGGATCCCCCTCTCAGGAGGCCTCCCCCGCCCTTCCTCGATTGATACCATTTCTCCTTCAAGCATCCTCCTTTTAGTGAAAGAAGCGCATCATGCCTCAGCCAGCAGCTCTCGAAACAGCTTCTCTCCGCGCCCACTTCATCGTCTTCTCCGATAGGGTCCTCAACGGATCGAAGGAGGATCACGCCACTCCCGCCTGCGCGAAAGCTCTTGAAACCGCCGGGATCACCGACACCACGACGACAGTGGTTCCCGAACAGCGCGAGGCCCTCTACTCCGAGATCCGCTCCGCCCTCTCTTCTGGCGCGCGCCTCGTCCTCGTCCTGGGCGGTTCAGGCTTCGGAGTCGGAAATGTCGCTCCTGAAGTCGTCCGGGAAGTCATCGAGGTCGAAATCCCCGGCATCGCAGAGCAGATCCGCTCCCACGGGCTGAAATCCACTCCCCTCTCGGGCCTGTCCCGTGAGGTCGTCGGCGTGACGGCCCGCGACTCCTCCGGCGCTCTCCTCGTCGCCTCGCCGGGGTCAAAGGGCGGCGCCCTCGACACCTTGGCCGTTCTCATCCCCCTCCTTCCCGCGATCTACCATCAGCTCGACGAGGAGCGCTGAGCCCCAATGGGCAACCGGATCGACACGCAAGAGCGGCTCATCGCGGCGACCCGTCACATCATCATCGAAGAGGGGATGGAGGCGACCTCCCTCGAGCATATCTGCAAGACGGCAGGCTTCACGCGAGGCGCCTTCTACTCGAATTTCGCGTCGAAAGATTCCCTTTTGGCTGCACTCGCCGAGGACGAGTACACGGGGCTCATTGAGCGCCTTCGCCTCACGATCGATCATTGGGCCTCGAGTTCCTCCCCCGTCGAAGAGGATGGTGTCGAAGCCTCCGGCGAGCTCCTGATCGAGAACCTCCTCTTCGAGGCGCTTGACGCGATCGGCACGAACCGCGAGCTGCATCTGCTGCACACTGAGCTTCTCTTGCGTTCAATCCGGGACCCCGAGTGGGCGAAACGTTTCCTCGACATCAACCTCGAGTTCGTTGACGAGTTGGGGCGCTCGCTCGAGTGGATCCTTGAAGCCGCGGGCCGTGAACTCACCCATCCGCTTCGTGCTCTCACGCATTCGGTCATTGGCGTCGTCATGCGTGCTTCGGGTGTTGCGGCGTGGCGTGAGTCGATGCAGGCGCTCAGGCTCCAAGAAGGGACGACGAAGTTCGCTTCTTCACCAGCCGATTCGATTCCAGCCTCGTCCCTTCACCACGTTCAGGCCTCGGCTCAGAACGTGGAGCTCTCCCAGGGGCTACGGAGCGAGAGTGAGGACTCCGCCCGAGCTTCAGGGGCTCGTGAAATCCTCGAAACTGTTCTCCATCTCCTCTACGCCTCCTCTCGTCCCAGGCTGGAGCGGTGAATACGAACACGCGGGAAACACGAGCCTGCGACTGAGCAGAAAGTCCACGAAGCCGACAGCGCCCCAGGTCGGCGTCCTCACTTGCACATGCCGACACGTACAGTAGAGCCCATGACGGAAGCAGCACTCAGGATCGACTCGGGCATCGATCCCATTGCCCAGGTTTCCGTATACCCACGCCTGCGCTACATGGGGTCGAAGTATCGGCTCCTTCCCGCTCTTGCAGATGTTTTCACCCAGCTCAATGCGTCGACTGCGATCGACCCCTTCTCCGGCTCGGGCGTCGTCTCCTACTTGCTGAAGTCGCTGGGCTACTCAGTCACTTCAAGCGACTACTTGCACTTCCCCGTCACCCTCACAAGCGCCGCATGCGTCAATCAGAACGACACACTCTCCGATCAGGAGATCACCATGATCTCCTCGGGAGTCAACCGCGATCAAAGGGACTTCATCTCTCACACATACGAGGGGCGTTTCTTCACCTCCGAGGATCTGCGCTTCCTCGACTCCGCCTGGTCCCACATCGATTGTCTGCCCTCTGCGAAGAAAGACTTGGCGATCTCGGCCCTGGTTCTTGCGGCAGCACGAAAGCAGCCACGGGGCATCTTCACGGTCACCGGCCTTCGTTATGACGATGGACGCCCCCAGCTCCACACCCCCTTGCGCGAACAGTTCATCACCTGCGCTCATGACTGGAATCGCGCTGTTTTCTCAGCACGCCCCTGTCGTTCATTCCAAAGCGACGCCCTGAGCGCAGCTGGACATGCAGATGTCGTCTACCTCGATCCCCCTTACGCTCCCCCCAGGGATGACAACGACTACATCAAGCGATATTGGTTCCTCGAAGGACTGTCTGACTATTGGCAGAACGGAACCGCCGCGATCATGGAGAACACTCGAACCCACAAACTCGAGAAGCGTCCGACGCCATTCGGCTCCAAACTGACGATCACCGCTGCTCTTGCCGAGCTCTTCGACCAATTCTCAGATTCGACACTCGTTCTGTCCTACGGGTCGAACGCCGTGCCTGATCTACGCACACTCATCAGCATCATGACGGACGTGAAAGGCTCCAAGCCAGAACTCGTAACGATCCCCCACCGCTATCACATGGGAACCCACCAAAACGCCAATCGGCGTGAGGCCGTCGAGTACATCCTCATCAGCGACTGAAGGGACGCACGACAATGGACCCCATCCCATTCGACACATATGTCTCTTCACTCAGTCGGCTCTCCACCTGGTCGGACCCCACGCACGCCACGGCACAGAGCGCCCAGATCGCAGCGGCAGTTGCTTCCCTTGAAGAATTGCCCCTGATCGACCGGGATTCTCTCAGTCAGTGGATTCACACCCACCCGAATGATGCAGGCGTCCTTGCTCTCATTGTCGGGCTGAGCAAAGAGAAACTGAAGAACCAGGTCCGCCATTGGTTCGGCGTGGGATCACCTTCCAAAGTCGCGCGCGAAAAGCCGAGAGAACTGGTCGATTTCTTTGATGAGGATTTCGATCTCATCAGGCTTGTCAACAGTCAGCTCAGAAGAACGTACACCTTCGCCGATATTCTCAACGCGAGGGCGACAACGAGGCATTCCGCCGTCCAGGCCGGTGAGTCCGGGCGCAGAGTCGAAGACCAGATCGAAGCCATCGCAGGGGATCTGTCTCTTCCCTACGAGGTGCGCACCCGTTTCGAGGGGAGAACTGGTCGCAGCGCCCCAGCCGATCTCGCAGTCCCCGGTGGCGGACGCGGCTGTGTCATCGCTGTTGCTGCAAAAGCTTTCGACTCCACAGGATCCAAGCTCACTGATGCTGTGCGTGAAATCGAAGAAATGGCGGATGCCCGAACAGGCAATCAGATTGTGCTCGCCGTCGTTGACGGCATCGGATGGAAGGGCCGTTTAGCGGATCTTCGTCGGATCTGGTCACTGTGGGAGAGCGGCGAAATAGATGGGCTTTTCACGATGAACACCCTCGAGGAGTTTTGCCAGGACCTCGACGATTACGCAAGAATCCGCATGATCAAGCGTTGCCCCCGCGGCCTTGAGGCCCCAGGCAGCTGATTTTTCCCCCCGAACCACGCGCTCTCAGGCTCGGGTCCACTCAATCCGGTCCTGCGAGCGCCCGGGCGCAGGCTTTCCGAAGACGGGCGCAGGCCCTCCGAAGAGGACACCAGCCCCTTCACAGAGGAAACCCGCGCAGCCCCTGTCGCACGGGATTCTACGAAGAGAAGCCGCGTCTTCCGCCAGCTTGCAAGGATGAACACCACCCCCTGCGCGAGTGGTGAAAAACCACGACTTTTCAGCAAGATTTCGCCGAATATACACGAACGTATTCGCATCCACGCTCACGCTTGAGCACGCTGAGAGTCATGAGCAGTGGATCCTCGCCCGAAATCCGACGCTTCACATGCGTCGACTCCGCGCTGAGCGAGCTGGCCAGAGCAGCCCGCGAGGACACCGCTATGCCGAATTTCACGAGCGTCCTCGCTGAGCACCAGAACGCCGGACGCGGACGCAGTGGACGCGAATGGCTCGACGATTCAGGCTCCTCCCTCCTGCTCGCCACCCTCATTCGCGTCAACGATGCGGATCTTCCCTGGGCGACACTCGTTGCAGGCCTCGCCGTATGCGACACCCTCGAAGCCCGCGGCCTCACCCCTGGCCTCAAATGGCCCAATGACGTGCTCCTTGAGGGGCGCAAAGTCTGCGGGATCCTGTGCGAACACATCGACACCATCGCCGCACACCACCGAGTCGGCGTGGGCATTGGAGTGAACATCGGCATTATTCCCGAAGGGGCGGGCCCCATTGCGGGCGCAATCCCCCTGGAAGAAGGCGAATCCGCATCCACCGTCCGCGAATCCCTTCTCTCGCACATCCTCGCCGCCCTCGACAGGCGACTCGCGCAGACTCAGAGCGAATGGCGCTCCGACTACCTCTCCCACCTGCACGGACTCGGTGAAACGACGAGCGTCCGCCTGCCCGGCTCCGAGGCGCGCACCCTCACGCCCATCGGCATCAGCGAAGACGGGGCGCTCGAAGCAGTCGACGAGTCCGGACAATCCTTCATCCTCAGCGTCGGCGACGTCGACCTTCCCACAGCCCGTCAAGGAGAACGCGCATGAGCATCTTCCGCACCCGTAGGGGTCCCAAACCGATCCACAAGCTCCTCATCGCGAACCGCGGCGAAGTCGCAGTCAGAGTCATCCGCACCGCACGCGAACTCGGCATCACCTCAGTCGCCGTGTACTCGGACCAGGACATGCGCTCTCAAGCCTGCGACCTCGCAGACGAGGCCTACGCCCTGGGCGGCACCGCCCCGGCGGACACCTACCTCTCGGCCAGCGCGATCCTCCAAGCCGCGAAGAAGACCGGCGCGGACGCCATCCACCCCGGCTACGGCTTCCTCTCCGAAGACCCCGAATTCGCCTCCGCAGTCCACAAAGCGGGCCTGACCTGGGTCGGCCCGAAGGCCAGCGCGATTCGAGCCCTGGGCAACAAGATCTCCGCCCGTTCAATCGCCGCCTCCTCGAAAGTCCCCGTGATCCCCGGAGGGCCCCTCCCGGCGAAGGTTTCAGAAGGACTCGGCGCGACCCTTCAATTCGCCCGACGCCACGGCTACCCCATCCTCATCAAACGCGCGGACGCGGGCGGCGGGCGCGGGATCACCCGCTTCGACAACGACGAGGATGTCCGCAGGCATTTCCAAGGGCTCGAAGACTCCGCGCTGAAAGAATGCTTCCTGGAGAAGATGGTCCTCGGGGCCCGCCATGTGGAAACCCAGTGCGCCAGAGACACTCACCTCAACTTCCGCGTCGTCTCGACGCGGGACTGCTCGGTCCAGCGGCGCAACCAAAAAATCATCGAAGAGGCTCCCGCGCCCCACCTTCCCGCCGGCGTGGAAGAAGCCCTCGAGAACTACTCTCGCGCCCTCTTCGAAGCGATCGACTACACGGGCGTCGGCACCTGCGAGTTCCTCGTCTCCGCCGATTCGCATATCTACTTCCTCGAAGTGAATCCTCGCCTCCAAGTTGAACACACCGTCTCCGAAGAGGTCAGCGGCCTCGACCTCGTCGCCGAACAGCTCCGCATCGCTTCTGGCCAACCCTTGTCCGAGCCGACCCACTCGCGCGGCCATTCCATCGAAGTGCGCATCACCTCTGAGAACCCGGCGGATGATCTTATGCCCGCGACCGGGAGGATCCGTTCAATCACCTGGCCCGGCGGCCCCGGGGTGCGCGTCGATTCCTTCGTGCGCGCAGGAGACTCGATCGGTTCGGACTACGACTCCCTCATCGCGAAACTCATCGTCACCGGCCCGAACCGTTCCCTCGCCCTGGCCCGCCTACTGCGGGCGATCGACGAATTCACAGTCGAGGGCCTGCCGACCAGCGCGCCGATGCTCACACACATCCTCACCCACCCCGACTTCTGCGGACCCGACTCTCCGCGCGCGAAGGGCACGAATAGCTCCGCCTCCTCTCAAGACGAGGACGCGCCCGCGCATTGGAAGCGCTGGCCGAAGACGAGAAGCGACTTCGCCGTGTACACGAAGTGGTTCGAGGACCTGCGAATCCTCGACGAAGTGAAAGAAGGGCTCTGCCAAGAACCCGGGACGCGCAGCGACAGAGGCGAAGTTCCGGTCGAGGAAATGCAGTCCTTCACGATCGAGATCGATGGTCGCCGCGCAGTCCTCAAAGTGCCGAGCGGATTCTTCGCAGGCCCCAGAGGCACGGCCACTGCGGACTCAGGCGAACAGCCCACGAGGCGCCAACTCCTGCGGGGCCGCGGCGCCCGAAAAGCCCAAGCCCACACCGCATCGGGCCCCTCCCTTCGCGCCCCGATCCAGGCGACCGTCGTGCGCGTCCTCGCCTTGCCCGGCCAGAAAGTCGCAGCAGGCGACCTCGTCCTCGTCCTCGAGTCCATGAAGATGGAAAAACCGATCCTCGCCCATGAGGCCGGACAGATCGTCGACATTCACGTCAAGCCCGGGGACACCGTGAAAGCAGGAGACCTCATGGTCTCCATCAACCCCATCGAGGAGGCGCAATGAGCCCCGAGATTCCCGCGCCGAACAGCTCCCCGGCGGATGAGCCCACCCAGGCGACAGATAAGCCAGTCGAGGCCACTGTGGACACAGCCGCCCAGGCAAGCGCCCCCCAGGACGCCCAGACCCCTATGCTTCACCCCCTCCAGGCCCCCGCATCGGACAGCGCCCCCGAAACGGTCGCCGTGTCGAGGCAAAACTTCATCGAACGCAACCGCGAGATCGTCGACGCCGCAGAAGAACGCGCACGCTCGCGCCAACACCCCCACGGGCGTCGAACCGCCCGGGAGCGCATCGCCGAGCTCCTCGACGAGAACAGCTTCGCCGAACTCAACCGCTTCGCAGGCGGAGACATGACGAAGGGTTCACTCGGCTCCGCCGTCATCACCGGCCTGGGCAGTATCGACGGCCGACCGGTCGCCGTCTACGCCCAGGACTTCTCCATCATGGGCGGAACACTCGGCGAAGTGGAGGGCGACAAGATCCTCCACCTCATGGACCGCGCGCTCTCCCTGCGCATCCCAATCATCGCCCTCCTCGACTCAGGCGGCGCCCGCATCCAAGAGGGCGTGACCGCCCTCGCCCAATACGGGCGGATCTTCAAAAAAACGAGCGAATGCTCAGGGGTCGTCCCGCAGATTTCCGTGATCCTCGGACCTTGCGCCGGGGGCGCCGTTTACGGGCCCGCACTCACGGACTTCATCATCATGACGCGCAAATCCTCCTACATGTTCGTCACTGGCCCCTCGGTCGTGAAGGCCGCGACCGGTGAGGAGATCGCCGCAGAAGATCTCGGAGGCGGCGACCTGCACAACTCCATCTCCGGGGTCGCTCACTTCCTCGCCGAGGACGAGGAGGAAGCCCTGGACTACGCCAGGACCCTCCTGTCCTACTTCCCCTCGAATTGTGAGGAGGAGCCACCGCTTTTCGCCTACGATCCGGCGCTGAGCGAACCCCAGAATGCAAGGCGCGTCGGAGAGCTCGTTCCCGAATCCCCCAAGCAGGCCTACGACATGGTGGAGGTCATTGAGGCGATTGCCGATAACGAGGAGTTCTTGGAGGTGCAGCCTCTTTTCGCACCCTCGGTTCTCATCGGCTTCGCAAGCTTCGAAGGCCGCCCCGCCGGAGTCGTCGCCTCCCAGCCCCTCGCCGATGCGGGCACCCTCGACGTGGACGCCTCCGAGAAGGCCGCCAGGTTCGTCCAGTTCTGCGACGCCTTCGGCCTGCCGGTCGTCACCCTCGTTGATGTGCCCGGCTACCGTCCCGGCTCTGAACAGGAGCGGGCCGGAATCATCCGCCGAGGCGCGAAACTCATCACCGCCTATGCGAACGCGACCGTCCCCCTCGTGACGGTCATCATCCGTAAGGCCTTCGGAGGCGCCTACATCGTCATGGGCTCCAAGTCGCTCGGCGCGGACGTCAACTTCTCCTGGCCCGCCTCGCAGATCGCGGTCATGGGTTCCGAGGGCGCGGTCGACATCGTGTTCCGCCGCCAGCTCGCCGAGGCCGGGGCGCAGGGCCGCGACGTCGCCGAGCAGCGCGCCCACTATCAGCGCCTCTACGAGCAGACCGCGGTCAACCCGAACCTCTCCCTGCACGGGGGCCAGCTCGACGGTCTCATCGAACCCGGACGGACCCGAGAAGCGATCTCGCGTTCGCTTCGAGTCCTCGCCCGCAAGCGGCGCAACATCAACTCCCCCCGAATCCACGACAACGCGCCAATGTGACGCGCGCCCCTCGACCACTCACTCCCACGATCCTCAAGGAACGGACTTCTCGATGACTTCGATTCTCAACAGCCTCGACCCCCGCTACGTGCTCCTCTTCGGAGGACAGGGCTCGGCCTGGCGACGCGCCCTCGACGAATCCCTCGCCCTGCCCCACCAGGGCGAGCAGATCCGCATGGCCTTCGACTCGGCCATGAAGCTCCTCTCCCCCATCGCCCTCGAGCTGCTCAGCGCCGCCCCCGGAGCCTCCGATCGTCTCGGTGAGATCCTTGCGGGAGGCTCAGCGGACTCGGAGTCCGATTCCGATCCGGCAGTGTCCGGCCCCGGCATCCTCCTCGCCCAGCTCGGGGCCCTCATTGACCTGGACGCCGCGGGCCTCAATCTTCACGAACGCCAACCCCAGGCGATCCTCGGCCACTCCCAGGGCCTCCTCGGCGCCAGGCTCGCAACAGCCTTCATTGACGAGGACGAGCAGGCGAGCCACGAAGTCATCGCCCTCGCAATCCTCATCGGCTCCGCCGCCCAGAAGGTGTCTGGCAGGATCGGGGCGACGCCGCGTCGTTCCACAACCCCGATGCTCGCCGTCCGAGGCTTGGATTCCGCGCTCGTCTCCTCATTGATCGAGAAGATCGACGATGTCTCAGTCGCCGTCGTCAATGGCCCCGACGCCCTCGTCCTCTCCGGCCTCCCGAAGGCCCTCGACGAAGCACGCCAGGCCCTCGAGAAGACCACGGCCGTGAAGAATAAGGAGCTGGAGGAGCGCCTCCACGGGGGTTCGCCTCTGAGCCTCTCCTTCGATGCCCTGCCCGTCGCAGCCCCCTTCCACTCCGAACTCCTCAACCCGGCCCTCGCCCTCGTCGACGAATGGGTGGAGCGCATCAACGCAGCGGGAAAGACCCTCGATGCCGCCACGGCCCACGATCTCGCCGCCCGCATCCTCGTCCACCCGGGAGACTGGGTCGGCGAAATCAACGCTCTCCTCACAAAGGGCGCCCGAGTCCTCCTCGACCTGGGGCCCACTGCGATGGTCGGCCGCCTCAGCGCGCCCCTGCTCGCAGGCACGAGCGCGCAGGTCGTCGACGCTTCGACTCGCGCCGCCCGCACGGCCCTCGACGTGCCCGGCTCCCACCTGGATGAGCCCGTCAGTTGGGAGTCCTTCGCGCCGCGCCTCGTGCGCCTGCCCGATGGGCGCCGCCTCGTCGACACTGCCTTCACCCGCCTCACCGGCAAGTCCCCAATCCTCCTTCCTGGAATGACGCCGACGACCGTCTCCCCCGAGATCGTCGCAGCCGCCGCGAACGCCGGCCACTGGGCGGAAATGGCCGGAGGCGGCCAATACTCTGAAGAGGTCTTCACCGAGAACCGTACGGGCCTGGAAAAACTCCTCGCACCGGGCCGCACCGCGGGCTTCAACACGATGTTCTTCGACCGTTTCATGTGGAACCTCCAGTTCGGTGTCACGAAGATCGTCCCGAAGGCTCGCCGCGCGGGCTCCCCGATTGACGCGGTCACGATCGCGGCAGGCATTCCCGAAGCTGAAGAGGCGCGTGAGCTCATCACCCAGCTTCGCGCCGACGGCTTCGAATACCTGTGTTTGAAGCCGGGTACAGTCGAACAGATTCACCAGGCCCTCAACATCGCCGAGGAGAACCCCGAGGTTCAGCTCATCCTCCAAGTTGAGGACGGACACTCGGGGGGACACCACTCCTGGGAGAACCTCGACGACCTCCTCCTCGCGACCTACGCACAGATCCGCGCGACCCCGAATGTTGTTCTCGCCGTCGGCGGCGGCATCGGCCGCCCCGAGGACGCGGTCTCCTATATCACGGGCGAATGGTCTCGCGCTCACGGCCGCCCGCTCATGCCAGTCGACGCGGTCCTCGTCGGCACCGCCGCAATGGCGACCCTCGAAGCGCGCACCTCCCCGCAGGTCAAGCGCCTCCTCGTTGAAACCCCCGGCGTCGACGGCGACGGCTGGGTCGGGCGCGGCAAGGTCCGCGGCGGCATGACCTCCGGCCTGTCGCACCTCGACGCGGACATGCACGAGATCGAGAACTCCTCAGCCGTTGCCTCCCGCCTGATCCATGAGCTCGGCGGCGACCTTGAGGCGATCGAGGCGCGCCGAGACGAGGTGATCGCTGCCCTCGCGAAGACCGCGAAACCCTACTTCGGTGATCTTGAGGACATGACCTACGCCCAGTGGGCGAGCCGGGTTGTCGAATTGTCCTTCCCCTACGCGGATTGGACCTGGGCCGACCGCGTCCTCGACCTCTTCCACCGCATCGAAGCTCGCCTCTCACCCCTCGATCACGGCGAATTCGAAACCCTCTTCGCCGACGTGGACGCAATCGAAGACGCCCCGGCCGCTCTGGAGCGCCTCCTCGAGGCCTACCCGCAGGCCACGAGCGCCACGGTCGCCCCCTCCGATGCCGAGTGGTTCCCCTCGCTGTGCCGCAAGCACCACAAGCCCATGCCTTTCGTTCCCGCATTGGACGCGGATCTGGCGCGCTGGTGGGGCACCGACACGCTCTGGCAGGCCCAGGACCCGCGTTTCGACGCGGACTCGGTCCGCATCATCCCCGGGCCGCGCTCCGTTGCGGGCATCACCCGCGTCGACGAGCCCGTCGGTGAACTCTTCGGCCGCTTCGAAAATGCTCTCGTCGATGCCCTCGCCGAGGCCGGGGCTCCCGAGAGCGAAGTGTGGTCGCGATTCCACGACGCCACGGACTTGGAGTCCTTCGTGCGCGAGATCCCCTTCATCCAGTGGGCGGGCACTCTCGTTGCGAATCCCGCGAAGGCGATGCCCGGGCAGACCACGATCAGCGTTGACGACAAGGGCCTGGCAAGCATCGAAGTCACCTGTGAGACCGCATGGGACGGGCTGGGAGAAGAAGCCCCCCACGCGGTGCGCCGCATCGACATCCCGATCCTCACCTCCGAGGCGTGCCGCACGGGTGGTGTGCCCGTCGTCGATATGGAGCGCCTGTCCATCAGCGCCTACGACCTTCTCGCCGGTGCTGCGGGCGTTGGCACCGTGACCGTGAACGGCGACCGCATTGACGCCATGCCCGCCGTCGAAGCCGGTGAGGGTTTTGGTCTGGTCCGTGATTCCTTCACCTTGAGCGCTGACCTGGGGCCCGCGCACGGAGCCGTCACTGGCGCGGCCCTTCGCGCCGAACTTGCCCAGATCGTCCCCGATGCGCTCGTCGGCCCCTGCTGGCCCGCGATCTACACTGCGCTCGGCTCCGCGATCCACGATGGCGTGCCCGTCATTGAGGGCCTCGTCAACGCGGTCCACCTCGACCACACGATCCGTTTCGACGCCGAGCTTCCCGCTGCGGGCTCGCGAATCGAAGTCGAGGGACGCTGCGCTGAACTCTCAGAGTCCTCCGCGGGCCGTGTCGTGCGCGTCGAACTCGAACTCTTCTTCGAGGGCGTCCGCTTCGCCCGCCTCACTGAGCGCTTCGCAATCCGCGGCCGAGTCGCCTCGACCCAGCCGCCCTCGGGCGCTCCCTCGATTTCTTCGGGCATTGGGCTTGCGGACACTCC
>ERZ773099.288-NODE-288-length-44487-cov-14.623897_pt1 | contig 44487 bp, 36 predicted proteins | sample MGYA00511120_ERZ773099 | MGnify/ENA primary metagenome ERZ773099 (study PRJEB29015, sample SAMEA2738012) | human oral metagenome | biome: human oral; feature: human-associated habitat; material: dental | place: China | collected 2104 ... | reverse complement strand
CTATCCCACCTCGTCATCAACAACACCGACACCTGGGAAGAAAAACAAGGCCACTAACGAGATACTCCATGACAGGGCGACCAAGGAGGCGTGAAACGACCGTGAAACAGGGCGGCCACGCAATCAGCCCATAACGCTGCGCGCGGCCCAGAATGGGTTGCCTTAGACGGCCACCATGGCGGCCGTTCCCGCGCACATGAGGGCCAGGCCCGACAGGTAGCGGCGCGTGAAACGCTCGTGAAACGCGGCCGCGGAGAACACAACGGTCACGAGGATCGACAGCTTGTCGATCGGAACGACGACGGAGGCGGGACCGTCCTTGAGCGCGTGGTAATAGGCCAGCCACGACGCGCAGGTCGCGGCACCCGACGCGGCGATGAAGGCCAGTTCGCGCGCCCGGATCGCCCGCACCTCGCCGAGGTGCCCCTGGGCGACCACGATCGCCCATGCCATCGCCAGCACCACGAGCGTGCGCACGGCCGTTCCCAGCGTCGGCTCGACGTTGGAGATGCCGACCTTGCCCAGGATAGAGGTGAGGGACGCGAATACCGCCGACGCCAGAGCGTAGGCGAGCCAGCTGCCACCGCTGCGAAGGGCGCGTGGCAGGCGCGCAAGCTCGGAGCGTTCGACCATGAGCAGGGTCCCCGCCGTGATCACGACGATCCCGGCGGCACCCCATGCGCTGACCCGCTCGCCCAACAGAATCAGGGCGAGGAGGATAGCCAGGACGGTCGACAGCTTGTCGATGGGCGCGACGCGGGACACGTCGCCGCGCGCCAGCGCCGCGAAGTAGCACAGCCACGAGGCCCCAGTCGCCAGCCCGGACAGGATGAGGAACAGCGCAGAGCGGGCGTCGATGGAAACGATGGAGGAGCTTGACCCCACCAGGAGAGCCATGCCCCAGGCGCCAGCCGCAACAATGATCGTCCGCAGAGCCGTCGCCACCGTCGAGCTCGTCGTCGCAACGCCTGCTTTCGCCAGGATCGACGTGAGCCCCGCGAAGAGCGCCGATGCGCAGGCGGTGAGGATCCACATGATGTCAGAGTACGTGTTGGACGCGCATGCAGCGCCAGGAACTGCGCAAACCTCACACGAGCGACGGCCCGACCGCCAGCGCTACTAATGCCAACCCCGTGCTCGCAGGCGTTACGTTGGCAGGCCTAGATAAGCTGGCGGAGGGCATCATCTCCTCCGAGACGAACAAATCCGCTGCCATGTTCTTCGGCGTCATGCTGAGGGTTGGTGGCGCCGATCAGTCGCTGACCGTGTTCGCACGCTCGGTTGCGATGCCTGCATTCCAGGAGCAGGTGATGAAGCAGGCGCTGACGAAGACCTCGTGGTACCCGGTCATGAAGCACTGACTGCGTTTCATCGGTATCAACCTGACGAAGAAGAGCTTTGCTCAGAGGGTATCCAAGGTCACTCCGATCGTCGGCGGCGTCATTTCGGGCGGGAGGAGTTTCGTGTCGCTCCAGTCTCAATCTTCCCACTTCAAGGACCATCTGCGTGAACTGCCGCCCCCGGGAGTTGATGCCGAGGTGTGGAAGCAGGCAGTCGCTGAGACTCTCCCACACGAACAGGAATCGAGCGCACTCGACAACGCAGGGCAGGCCTTGGAGACCGCGACCGGTCTGATTTCGACGGTGCGACGTCCGCTGCGTCAGGTATCGCCGATGGAGTGATGAGCGCTGCCTCCGGTCTCACTGGCGGAGTCAGGAGGCTATTCGGTCGGCGCAAGTAGTCGTGACGGTGACGAGGCCCTGGTCGGCAACCGCGCGACCGCCCCGCCCGGCCCCGGCCTCGTCGCCGTGTCTACCCCGCCACTGTTTGCCGGACTCGCGCGCCTAGACCTGCGCAAACCTGCCACCATATCGGGGTGAGTGACGCGAAGAATAAAGCCCTGCTCTCCTCCGCACAGGACGCGGGTCCCCTGATCCTGCAGGCGTTTGCGTGGGACATGAAGGCCGACGCCAGCCACTGGCGCTACCTCGCCGAGCACGCGCGCGAGATCGCGGACCTGGGTGTCACGATCATCTGGCTCCCGCCCGCCTACAAGGGACACAGCGGCATCAACGACGTCGGCTACGGCGTCTACGACCTGTACGACCTGGGCGAATTCGACCAGAAAGGCTCGATCCCCACGAAGTACGGGACGAAGGACGAGTACCTGGCCGTGATTGACGCCCTGCACGAGGCGGGCGTGGCAGTGTGCGCCGACATCGTCCTCAACCACCGGATGGGCGCGGACGAACCCGAGATGGTGCGGGCCACCCCGATCAACGTGGAGAACCGCCACGAGGTCGCGGGCGAACGCGAGACGATCGAGGCATGGACCCGCTTCACGTTCCCGGGGCGCGCGGGCGCCTACTCGGACTTCACGTGGGACTGGACCTGTTTCCACGGCATCGACTGGGACGCGGCCACTGGCCGCAAGGGCCTGTGGCTGTTTGAGGGCAAGCACTGGAACGAGAGCGTCGACTCCGAGTTCGGCAATTTCGACTACCTGATGGGCTGCGACGTGCACGTCACGGACCCCCGCGTCAGCGACGAGCTGGACCACTGGGGCCGCTGGTACGTCGAGACGACGGGAGTGGACGCCCTGCGCCTCGACGCCGTCAAGCACGTTGGATCCGATTTCTACGCGCGCTGGCTCGAGGACCTGCGCGTGGCCACGGGGCGCCTGCTGCCCGCGGTCGGGGAGTACTGGAGCGGCGACGTGCGCGAGCTGGAGCGCTACCTGCACGAGGTCCCCAACGCCATGCTCTTCGACGTGCCCCTGCACTTCCGTCTCCACGAGGCCTCCGTCTCGGACGGCAACGTCGACCTGTCGCGCCTGTGGGAGGGCACGCTCACGGCCTCGATCCCCGAGCTGTCCGTCACCTTCGTGGAAAACCACGACACGCAGCCCGGACAGTCCCTGGCCTCCACGGTCGCGTCCTGGTTCAAGGCGGCCGCCTACGCGCTCATCCTCCTCAACGAGGCCGGGGTGCCATGCGTGTTCTGGGGAGACCTCGTTGGAACGCCTGAGACCGGTGACCTGCCCGCCATCGCTGAGCTGCCGATCCTCATGGAGGCGCGTTCGCGCGCGGCGGTCGGCCCTCAGCACAGCGCCTTCGACGACCCCGACGTGGTCGGCTTTACCCGCGAGGGCAAGGCCGATGCCCCGGGCACGGGATGCGCCGTCATTCTCTCGGACCGGAGGGCCGCCGAGAAGAAGCTCTACGTGGGCGCCCACCACGCGGGCGAGGAGTGGGAGTGCCTCATCGGAGGCCACGGTGCCGTGCGGGTCGGCGACGATGGGATGCTTAGCGGCGTCGTCAGCGACGGTGGACTGAGCGTGTACGTGCCGCGCGTGCGAGCGTGAAAGCACCCCGGCCTCGTCCCAATCGACGAGGCCGGGGCCGTGTTCGCTGCAACCAGTGTGGGAGGACTACCCCTGCGTTCCCCCCAGCGCGGGGATGCGCTCGATCTGCTCCTTGAAGAAGGACTCGGTGGCCGAAATGAACTGGGCGATGTTGTCTGAGAGCTGGGCGTCCGTCAGGCCCAGTCGCACGAGGACAAACCTCTCCGCGCACAGGCGCTGACCGCCGTTGTCCAGGGAGGCGACGTAGGTCTTGGGGAAGGTGGTGGAGGCGTTCCAGTCGTTGCACGCCTGCAGCAGGCGCGGGCGCAGCTCCATCGACACGTCCTCGGGCACAGCCGCCCACATGCTCAGGTTGGTGCCGTCCTTGACGACCGAGAAGATGAAGTAGCCGTGAAGGAAGGCGGTGTGGAGCTGGTTGTCCTTGATCTCGTAGTTGTAGTCGTTCTCCACGAAGAAGCTGATGACCCGATCCAGGTCGACGGGGCGCACGATCCTGCGACGATCGAGGGCCCGGTGGCACTGCGCGATGATCTCGGAAGCGTAGTCGTTGACCGGGTCCATGGCGCGGCACTGCTCCAGGTAGGTGAGGGCCGACTCCTCCTGATCCTGCCAGTACAGGGCGGTGCCGATGCGGTAGTACCACAGCGGGTCGGACATGCCTTCCGCTTCGATGCTGCGCAGCAGCTCGGTGGCGTGCTTGATGTGGTCCTGGAAGGAATCCATATAGGGCTGCGCGTAGTTGATGTAGGCGCGAGCGAGGCGACTCGTCAGCTCGTAGTCCATTGACGCGGGCGGCTGTCGTTCGATGAGGGCGATGATCTTCTGATGGTCGTTCGCGTCGTGCATTGCGTCGATCTGCGCGAGCAGCTGTGAGCGGGAGTCCACGGATGTTTCTCCATCATGAGTCAATAGTGAGTTCCGATGCACCAGCATATCAGGGTGGGGATGTGGTCAGGTTCCGCTTGGGAGATGCGGTGTGTAGGGTTGCACCGTGAACGAAACCGTCATGAACTGGGAGCCTCTGCCCGAGGGGGCGCGTGCCCGAATGAGCGCAGAGGACGCGGCGCAGTGGGATGAGATCCAACTGTGGAAGGCCGCGCAGATCCGACCGATGCGTCCGCGCGTCATCTCCCAGCGTCTCCGTTCTGTCGGCCTGGCTCCCCTGGGGAAGGTCGTGACCGTGGCGCGCAGGATACCCGGGGGAGGTGCGATCACGAAGGCGGTGTCGTCGGCTGCGCTCGGGCTGGTGCAGTTGGCAGCCTCGGCGTCCGAGGCGTCGGTGCGTCGCGGTCGCATCCTTCGGGCTTACCGCGCTGCGGGGGCTCAGGTCGAGCGCCTGGAAGACATTCGTGGCTTGAGCCTGGCGCAGATTCGCGCGGTCAAACCCCAGCTGAACTTGGCATACGCGGGGAGCGCAGCGGCCGAGGGGGCAGTTAGCGGAGTCTTTGCCTCCGGCGGCTCCGTCGCCGCGTTACTCGGCATGGGCGTGGCTTCGGCGCCCGGGGTTGGCGTGACCGCCTCGGCGATCGCGCTCGATATCGTGACATTCTTGGCCGCCGCAACGCGCCTGGTGTCCCATACTGCCGCCTACTACGGCTACGACACGGAGGATCCCGCCGAGGGGCTCTTCTCGACGATGGTTCTCTCCCAGGCGATCGACCCCGAGGGGGCGGGGCGTGATTTCGTCGTGGAAAAGCAGACGACTCTGCTCGCCTTCAACAAGGTGATGCGCGACCTCGCCAAACATGGGCCTTTGGATGCCCTGGGGAACAGCACGATCACCGCTGCCATGAGTTCGCTGTTCTCTGCGCTCGGTGCGCGCCTGGTGGGCAGGAAGCTCGCGCAGATCATCCCGGTCGCGGGCATCCTCGTTGGGGCCGGTCTGAATGCGGCGCTGATGCGAACGATCGGGGCGACCGCGGAGCACCTGTACAGGGAGCGCCTCCTCGTGGAGCGTTACGGCTACGTCGACGAGGCGGGGGCTCAGCCCGAGGACATCGTCGGCGCGAGCCTGGTCGAGGGCATCGCCGCCGATATCGCGTCCTACGTTGAGCTCGCGAAAGCGGAGGGGCATTCGCGTTAGCGAACGCCCCTCGGGCTTCCGGCTCAGTTTTGGGAGTTCCAGTTCTGCCAGTCGTTCCAGTCATCGTCCTGTGCGTCGACGGCGATGATGGGCATGCGGGTGGCGGCGTCGCGCTCGTCGAGGTCGGGAAGGGTCGGCTTGTTCTCCTCGTCGCGCTGCTTCTTACGACTCTTGCTCCACGGCCAGCGGAAGCGACGCTTTGTTTCGACTTCCTGTTCCTGCTGTTCCTCCTCGTCCCAGGAGAATTCCTTGTTCCAGTCCTGCTGCACGCCCGCAGGCATCGCCGGCGCCTGTGGGCGTAGGGGCTCGGGCGAGGCCGGGGGAAGGAGAGACGGGGGCGTGGGTTCCTCGGGTACGGCGTTGAAGTCCTCTACGGGGGAGGCGGTGAACTCCTGTTCCGGCGTGGGGGAGTGCGGCGTCGACTCGGCGGTGGGCTCGCCCCAGTCGAAGGGGGTGACCCTGCGAACCAGCGGCATCTGAGCGGTGACCAGTTCTGCGTCGTCCTCGGGCATCTCGAACGAGGCCGGGGCTGGCGCTATGTCGACGGCGGGCTCAGGCTCGGGTGCGGGCGCGGGTTCCGGCTCGACAACCGGCTTCGGCTCGGGCGCGGGCTCCGGCTTCGGTTCGGGCGCGGGTGCGATGACGGGCTCGGGTTCGACAACCGGCTCGAAGACGGGTGCGGGCGCGGGTTCCGGCTCAACGACGGGTGCGGGTTCCGGCTCGACGACGGGCTCAGGCTCAGGCTCGGGCGTGGGCTCGGGCTCGACGACCGGTTCGAAGACGGGCGCGGGTTCCGGCTCCGGCTCGACGACGGCGGGCTTCGGCTTGACGACCGGTTCCGGATCGGCGACGGGCTCTGGCGCGGCGATGGGCTCGGGTGCGATGACTGGCTCCGGCTCGACAACCGGTTCCGGTTCGGGCGCGGGTGCGATGACGGGCTCGGGTTCGGCAACGGGCTCGACAACGGGCTCCGGCTCGACAACCGGTTCCGGCTCGACAACCGGTTCCGGTTCGGGCTCGGGTGCGATGACGCGCTCGGGTTCGGCAACGGGCTCGACGACGGGCTCCGGCTCGACAACGGGCTCCGGCTCGACGACCGGTTGCGGCTCGACGACCGGTTGCGGCTCGACGGCGGGTTCCGGTTCGGGCGCGGGTGCGATGACTGGCTCGGGTTCGACAACCGGCTCGAAGACGGGTGCGGGCGCGGGTTCCGGCTCGACAACCGGTTCCGGTTCGGGCGCGGGTGCGATGACTGGCTCCGGCCTAGGAATCGAGATCGGCTCGGGCCTGGGGATGGCGATCTGCTCAGGCTCAGGAATCGGTGCGATGACGGCCTCGGGTTCGGGCCTGGGAATCGAAACCGGTTCGGGCCTGGGGACAGCAGTCGGCTCGGGCTTGGGAACCTCGATGGCCATCGAAGCGGCCTCCGCTTCCGGAGCGGGCGGAATGAGCGACTCGACGCGCTGGCGCTGCGACGGAGAGGCCGCCGGTGCAGGAATGATCGCGTCCTGCTGCCGTGCGGCAGAAACGCGGGAGGCGGCCGATCGCCGACTCGGCGATGCGCCGGTCGAAGGAGTCGATGCCGCGGCCGCAGTCCGCTGCGGGGCCACGGTGCCCTGGGGTGGGAGGCCACGGTGAGGCATGACGGGAGCCCGCGAGGCTCCCTGCGCCACCTGTGCCGGGCGGCCGGGGAACACGGCGGGACGATGCCCATCGCGCGAACGCCTCCCCTTGGGGACGGAGGCCTCCGGGTTGGTCTGCGCGACAGGATTGGGGCGCGGCTGGCGCTCCCGCACAAGCCCATTATCGCGGGGAGCCGGCTGGGGAGGAATCGGCGTCTTGCCAGACGTTTGGGCGGGAGAAACGCGACGCGAGGGCGTCCCGGAGTGCTCGGAGCCCACCGCTGCCGGACGAGCCGGCGGCGTGGGGGCAGCGGGAGGCGGGGGAGAAATACCGGGGCGCTGTGCCGTCCTAGCGGGTTGAGGGCCCGCCGGAGGCGCAAACTCACTGCGCCGGGAACTGGCCGCGGGCGGCGCTGGGCGCGCGGGGGCAGCGGCGCCGCTGCGGCGCGACTGCGGGGAGGGCGCAACGTGCGCGGCGGGCATGGACTCGTCGCCCCGCGGGGGTGTCGGCCTGCGAATATGCGCGGCGGGGGCGGGGGTTTGCGTCTTCGGCTCGGATTCCTGCTTCGAGCGCTTCGCATAGACGATGAATACGCCGACCAGCACCAGGACGATGAGGCCGACGATCAGGCCGATCAGCAGGAGTAGGGACGGGCCCGACGAGGAGGACGCGGAAGCGGTGCTGGATGATGCGGCGTCGCGACCCGGGAAGGGCGCTACCCCCCAGGGATCCTTCAACCCGTTGGCGCCCGCCGCGCTGGAGCGGTTCCCCCCGCTCGTCAAAGCTCCGCGAACCGTGATCACCTGCGGGATAGTTCCCTCCCACGTGACAACCGTGAGCGCCCTGTCTTCGTAGGTCGTCGCAGAGTTCGCGGCACCGGCTGTGGAGGACTTCACATCACCCTCGACGCTTAGCGACAGCGACTTCATCGTCAGGGAGGATCCGAAGATCTTGCGGTACGTGTCGAGAGTTTGGTCCGTGCGTGCCGTCAGGGTGTAGTCGCCCGAATCCTTGATCTCGAACTCGGTCTCGTCCTGCGCGCGCGAGTACATGAGCTGCATGTGGCAGATCGTTGCGTCGTCCTGCGCGGCGAACTCGACATGGTGGTCGGTGGAACTGCCCTCGAAGGGCTGGCACATCGACTCGGTGATGGTGTGCGAAGGATCCGTGACGGTCAACGTGTCGATGAGCTGTCCGTCCTTTGTGAGGACGAATGCTTCCGAGAGCTTTGGGCCATCGGCGGCGTAGGACCCCGATGGCAGGGTCGACACGATGAGCAATGCCCCGAGCAGCGTGCACAGGGCGCGAAAGAGTCGCATGGAGTCCTCCTGATATGAGTCACTCGATTATCGTCTCTTCGTGGATACAAAGCAACGAGTGGAGGCAGGGGCGAGATTGACTGACCGGTCGTCTAGTATAGGGGTGTCCGTTGTTAAAGAGAAAGTGCCTCCACTGACAAGGACGACACGTGTCGAATCGCCTAGTATGGTAACCGCCTACCTGTAGTCAGATTTTCGACTTACTGCAACACTTCGTTCGATGAAATCGAGGAGGGGCGCTGTGAAGTGTCGACCCGCAACCCGGGCAGATATCCCCGCTATGACACGTATCATCACCGAGGGCTTCCTGGATTATCCGCTTCACATCATGCTGAAGCCGTATCTCTACCGACCGGACCGTTACCCGCAATGCCTGACGGCGATTAATCGCATGCTCGTCCAAGCCTATCTGGCCTCGCGAAATGCCCTGGTCGTCGAGCGTGAAGGGCGTGTTGTCGCGGTGGCGCTCATGCATGACAAGCAGGTTGGTTTCTGGCTGAACCTGTTCAGCGGAGGCCACGAACTGTTCCGATATGCGACCCCTCGCCTGGTCGCGGACTTTGCGGCTGCCGTGGATCGGGGGGACCAGCTCGCCATCGACCGAGGCGACTTCGACTGGTACCTCGAGGTGCTGTCGGTGGACAAGGAGATGCAAGGGCGAGGCGTTGGCCGCTGGCTTGTCTCCAAAGTGCTGCCGGACTTTGTGGCAAAGCGCGGAGGGCGCGCCTACGGTTTCGTCACATCGACGGAGTCTAACGTGCGCTTCTATCTGAACGGCGGCTGCGACCTGCTTGATCGCATAGACGTGGGCGTGCGCGAGCAGACGTGCCCGATCTGGGCGTTCGAGCGGCGTGCCGAGCTGCTCCGATGAGCGGACTGAGTCGGTCATCCCTGTGACCGCCCGGCGGCGAGACTGCTGCCCCCGCCCGCGCTTCACCGTGACGAACCAGCCCGCGTTATGCCGCCATCGCGCGCGATCCATTGAGTCGCCGCGTGTCCAGGGGAGGGCCTTCCTGCGCTGCCCGTAGACGCCGGAGACGCCGGTCGGTGGGGCGGAGGCGGGCGAAGCGCGATCCGAGGCCGCACGTCCCGCTGGGAGGAAGCGGTTCCTGATCCCCGAGGTCGTTGCTCGCTCTTGTCTGCCGCCGAGAACGAGGTCGGTGGTTGCGTGCGGAGACGCTCGCGAAGAGGGAAAGCAAGGTGGGAAGGCACGACCCGCGCGAGCAGGCGGAGCGTCGCTCCGAGTTCGGGGCGATGGTGATAGCCTAGACCAATCACATGTGAAACAAATCATGCTCAAAGAGGAGTTCGAGATGCTGTCGACCGACGCCGTTTCCCTCAGCCCTAATCCCCTCGTGCAATCCCTTGGCAAGCCGGCGAAGGCGTTCACGAAGGCAGACATCATCGGATACATCGAAGACAACCGAATCCCGATGCTGAACCTGCGCTACGTCGGGGGAGACGGGAGGCTCAAGACCCTCAACTTCGCGATCCAGTCCAAGGCTCACCTCGACCGCGTTCTCACGCTCGGCGAGCGAGTCGATGGATCCTCGCTCTTCGCCTTCGTCGACGCGACCTCCTCCGATCTGTACGTGGTCCCACGCCTTTCCACCGCCTTCCTGAATCCCTTCGCGCCGATCCCTACCCTGGAGTTCCTGTGCGGCTTCTACGACGTCGACGGCGCCCCCTTGGCGTCGGCACCGCAGGAGATCCTGCGCAAGGCCCAGCGCGCCCTCAGGGAAGAGACGGGGTGCACGCTCGAGGCGCTCGGCGAGCTCGAGTACTACCTCTTCTCGAAGGAGGATGGGCTTTTCCGCGTCGAACCCCAGCGCGGCTACCACGAGTCCGGTCCCTTCTCGAAGTGGGAGGATGTGCGCACCGAGACCATGCTCCACCTGGTGAGCATGGGGTGCGCCGTCAAGTACGCCCACTCCGAGGTCGGAAACTTCGTCGTCGACGGGCGTCAGATGATCCAGCAGGAGATTGAGTTCCTGCCGGTGGACGCCTGCGACGCGGCCGACCAGATGGTGCTGGCCAAGTGGGTCCTGCGCGAGGTGGCGCACTCCTACGGCATCGAGGTCTCCTTCGCGCCCAAGATCGCCGTCGGACAAGCCGGATCGGGCATGCACTTCCACACGCGGCTGGTCAAGGAAGGGATCAACCAGTTCTCGACCGGAGCGGGACTGACGGAGCAGGCTCTCAAGGTCATCGGCGGGTATCTCTCGCACGCGGCATCGCTGACGGCATTCGGCAATACCGTCCCGACATCCTTCCTGCGCCTCGTTCCCCACCAGGAAGCCCCGACGTCGATATGTTGGGGTGACCGTAACCGTTCCGTTCTCGTACGAGTGCCGCTGGGCTGGCAGAACATCGACGACTCGATGTTCCGCGACGCCAACCCCAACGAGGCTCCCGTGGATAACCTGCCCAACGACTCTCAGACGGTGGAGCTACGTAGTCCCGACGGCTCAGCCGACGTTCACCTGCTGCTCGCGGGGATCACCGTCGCAGCGCGCATCGGCCTGACGGAGCCGGGCATGGCCGACTTCGCGCGTGGGCGCAAGGTCGACGGCGATGCTTCGCAGGCGCCGGGACTCGACCAGCTGCCCTCGTCGTGTTTCGAGGCCGCCGGACGACTCCTCGCCCAGCGCGAGGATTACGAGGCGCGCGGGGTATTCCCGCCTGGCCTCATCGACTCGTGGGCCTCGAAGCTGGTTGACCTGGGCGACATGCACCTGCGCGACGACCTGACGGCCTCGAAGGTGTCGGTCGAGGAACTCGTCGAACGCTACTTCCACGTCGGTTGACGTGCGCGCCGCGCGCGTCCCCGCGCGAGCGTCACCGGTTGTTGTCCGGAGGAATGAAGCGCGAGGCCTCCCGCTCGGGCGAGGCGACGGCCGTGGGCGGCGCTTCCTCCCGGGACGGCGGGCCGCCGGGCAGCAGGAGGTCGCGTGCGCGATCGGCGCTGCGCGCTCCCTCCGCCGCGTAGGGGGTCGACTTGCGCCTGGCCCGCAGGGCGGACGAGCGTTGAGTGGCGCGCATCGCCGCGTCCCGCTCGAACTGTGCGTCGGCGCTGGCCCGCCGGGACCTGCCGAGCGAGCGCACGACAGCGCCGACGAGGATGAGCAGCAGGACCGCGCCTGTGATGGCGAGGATCGGGGCCAGCGAGGAGCTTGAGGTGCCCGCGCCTCGCCCGTCCTGCGAGGCGACCGTCGGCGGGGGCGTCGTGGTGGGAGGGGAGGACATGGCTGCCAGAGTGGCGTCAACCCTGCCCGTCGCGCTGACGTCCCCGGTGACGTTCTCCCAGGTCACGGTGCTCGCGTCCATCTTCGTGGACGCGCCCGGGGAAGTGACGGTGCCGCCGTCGGAGGCATCCACGATCTCCGACGCGCGCGCAATCAGGGTCACGGACTCGATGGAGGCGGCGGCCTCCGGGGAGGAGAATCCCTCCAGCAGCGAGGCGGAGACGGAATGAAAGTGAAACACCGCGCCGGCGTCCACCGAGACGACCTCCGCGCCGGCGTCGTCGAGATCCCACGTGAAGAGGCATCCCGACACGCCTGCGACGTCCACCGAGACGGTGGAGGTCGCGCGGGCTCCGGTACCCATCGATTGACACTGCTCTCCCAGCAGCGGCTCGTTAGTCGATAGCGTCACCTCGTGCGTCGCCGAGACTCCGGGGGTGACCCGGTAGACCTCGACCAGGCGGATCGGCGTCGGCTCATCCGCGCGCGCGGGCGAGCCCAGCAGCGACAGCGCAGCTACGCCGACCGCGCAGGCGAGCCCGCGGGCGAGCCTCACTGCTCCCCGTCCTCGGCGCGCAGGCGCGGAACCGACGTCTTGGAGGGCTTGATGCCGACCTTGTCCGCGTAAAACGAACGGATCGCGTCCATGTCCGCCCGCATGTCGCCCGTCAGGCGATACGTCGGCCCCCACCCGAACGTGCGCGTGTTGCGGTCGATGAAACCCAGCTGAATCGGCACGTCCGCCTCCATGGCGATGCGGTAGAAGCCCGACTTCCAAAACTCGCGGGGCGAGCGCGTGCCCTTCGGCGTGATGCACAGCGTGAAGGCGTCTGACTCGCGGATGCGCTCGGCGACCTGCTCCACCAGCCCGTGCGCCGCGCCGCGCTCGACGGGCACGGCCCCAATCTTCTTGACAAACCAACCCAGGATCGGTGCCTTGACCACGGAGTCCTTTACGAGGAAAGAGAAATTGCGTCCGCTCTTCCACATGGATACCGCCATGAAAACCCCGTCCCAGTTCGACGTGTGGGGCGCGCCGATCACGATGACCTTGTCCGGGAGCGGCTCCGTGGCGAGCTTCCAGCGGGAGACTGTCAAATAGGCGGAGGCGAGAATGCGGGTGAGAGCCATGGGAGCCTTTCTGTTCGTAGCTGAGCCCAATCCTACTCGTGCCGCGCTCAGACGAGCGTCTCCACTGCAAGGGTCTGCGTCATGATGTGAGGATGTCCCGGCCACAGCGTCAGCGCCCTCTCGCGCACCGCCGCCGTTTCGACGCAGACGAATTCCTGCCACTCTCCCTCGCCGACGTCGCTCATGGTGGCGGCCGCCTGCGACCACGGATTCCACACGATCGTGGAACCCGATCCGTTCTTGTCGACGATGATGCGCCGGTTGAGCTTAGGGTCGATGACCTGGACCGGCTCGTTGGTGGTGTAGACGCGGTCCGTGGGGCCAACGAAGCTCACGTCTGCGTGCTGGGTCGCGTAGCGCTGCCGGACCTTGTCGAAGTAGCGCGCGCCGTCGAGCCCCTCGATCGTCACGTCCTTGACGTCGCCGACGCGCAGGTAGGAGTGCATCGCCGCCTCGATGGCGAAGGGGTGATCGTCCTCGTTCGTCAGAGTCAGGCTCATGTGTAGCTCCGCGCCCGCGCTGACGTTGAGGCGCGCGCAGAAGGAGTGGGGGAACAGGGCTGAGGTTTCGCCCGTGTGTTGCAGCTCGAAGGAGAACGAGGCCGGGGCGTCGTCGGCGGGCTGGGTAGAGGCCAGGAGATTCCAGGTGGTGGTGCGCGCAAAACCGTGAGCGCCGGCTCCTTCCCCCGGGCGCGCGGGCGAGTCGCTGGGGCTTCCGAACCAAGGCAGGCATAGGGGGATGCCACCGCGGATCGCGCGCGTGCCGTCCATGGCGGCGCGGGAGGACAGCCACAGGACATCCACGTCACCGCTCGGGTGCCACGAGAGCACGTGGGCACCGAAGGGGGAGATCGTTGTCGTGGAGGAGGGAACGGACGCGGAGAGTGTGGCGATGCCTGTCATGATTACCAGTGAAATGTATGGTTGGTTTCTCGGCAAATAGACCGATCGGTATGGACGGGTGGGGTGTTGACGTGGTGGATGTCGCAGGGTGGGTTACGCTTTGGCCTTCCGTATGTCGATATTCTGGAGAGGTATGTGCGTGAAATCGGTCAGGTGGCCGACGGCTAATTGGGCTTTTGTGTCCCATTACACGCAATGATAGGTGTCCACATTTGAGGAGTCCACATATGTCTACGCGTCCCGACCTGCGAAACGTCGCGATCGTCGCACACGTCGATCACGGGAAGACCACGCTGGTTGACGCAATGCTCTGGCAGTCCGGAGCGTTCTCCGAGCGCGACACGATCGAAAAGACCGGCGAGCGCGTCATGGACTCGGGCGATCTCGAGCGAGAGAAAGGCATCACCATCCTCGCCAAGAACACCGCGGTCCACTACGCGGGCCCGGCGGCGCAGGCCATCGGCCTGGACGGCGGCGTAACGATCAACGTCATCGACACCCCCGGACACGCCGACTTCGGCGGCGAGGTCGAGCGCGGCCTGTCCATGGTCGACGGCGTCGTCCTCATGGTCGACGCCTCCGAGGGGCCCCTCCCGCAGACACGCTTCGTCCTGCGCAAGGCCCTGCAGGCCCACCTTCCCGTCATCGTCGTCGTCAACAAGGTCGACCGCCCCGACTCGCGCATCGACGAGGTCGTCTCCGAGACGACCGACCTGCTGCTCTCGCTGGGCGAGGACCTCATGAACGAGGGAATCGACATCGACGTGGACTCCCTCATGGACGTCCCCGTCGTCTACGCTTCCGCCAAGGCTGGCAAGTGCTCGCTGGAGAATCCGGGCGACGGCCAGCTCCCGACCGGTGACCTCGAGCCGCTGTTCCAGACCATCCTCAGCCGCATTCCCGGCCCCACCTTCGACGAGGACATGCCCCTGCAGGCGCACGTCACCAACTTGGACGCCTCGCCATTCCTTGGCCGCCTCGCCCTGCTACGCATCCACAACGGCACCCTCAAGAAGGGGGCCGACGTCGGCCTGGCGCGTCACGACGGCACCATCCAGCGCGTCCACATCTCCGAGCTGCTGGCCACCGAGGGGCTTGAGCGCGTCTCGACCGACTCCGCTGCCCCCGGCGACATCGTCGCCGTCGCAGGCATTGAGGACATCATGATCGGAGAGTCCCTCGTCGACCTCGAAGACCCGCGCCCCCTCCCGCTCATCACGGTCGACGACCCGGCCATCTCCATGACCATCGGTATCAACACCTCGCCCATGGCGGGTCGCTGCAAGGGGGCGAAGGTCACCGCCCGCCAGGTCAAGGACCGCCTCGACCGCGAGCTCATCGGCAACGTGTCCCTGAAGGTCCTGCCCACCGAGCGCCCGGACGCCTGGGAGGTCCAGGGCCGAGGCGAACTCGCCCTGGCGATCCTCGTCGAGCAGATGCGCCGCGAGGGATTCGAGCTGACCGTCGGCAAGCCGCAGGTCGTCACCAAGGACATCGACGGCACGCTGAGCGAGCCCATGGAGCGCATGACGATCGATATCCCCGAGGAGTACCTCGGCGCCGTCACGCAGCTCATGGCCGCGCGTAAGGGCCGCATGGAGACCATGGCTAACCACGGCTCGGGATGGATCCGCCTGGAGTTCGTCGTCCCCGCCCGCGGCCTCATCGGCTTCCGCACGCGCTTCCTGACCGAGACTCGCGGCACCGGCATCGCCTCGTCCATCGCAGATGGCTACGCCCCCTGGCAGGGAACGATCGAGCAGCGCCTCACCGGTTCCCTCGTCGCCGACCGCGCCGGCCAGGCCACCCCCTACGCGATGACGAATCTGCAGGAACGAGGCTCCTTCATCGTCGAGCCCTCCTCCGAGGTCTACGAGGGCCAGGTCGTCGGCGAAAACCCGCGCGGCGAGGACATGGACGTGAACATCTGCCGCGAGAAGAAGCAGACGAACACGCGCAGCGCCACCGCCGACGTGTACGAGTCCCTGACTCCCTCCCGCAAGCTGACCCTCGAGGAATCCCTCGAGTTCGCGGCCAACGACGAGTGCGTCGAGGTCACCCCCGAGGCCGTGCGCGTGCGCAAGGTCGTCCTGGACGCCCAGGAGCGCTTCAAGATCGCCGCTCGCGAGCGCCGCGCCAACCGCTGAGCCGCCCGGGCCTGCCCCGCCGCCTGCTACGGGGCCGGCGGGGGAGGCACCCGCTTGCCGGTGACCATCGTGCGGGAGTCCACGCGAATCGGCCCGCGCCTCGTCGCCACCGTCACGTGCGTGGGAGCCACCTCCAGGGCCTCGCCCAGGGCGTCGTGCAGGCCGTCGTCCAGACGGTAGCGGATGACCACCCGCTCACCCACCTCGAAGCGCATCCAGGGCAGAAACGGAATTGCGCGAGGGGAGCGTGCGGAAATTTCCCCGCGAGCGTGACTTTCCTCGCCGGCCGCGGCGGGCGACGAAGAGCCGTTTTCTGCGGGGCGAGGGGCGGCGGGCGACGCGGGGCAACTCATACATGAATAATAGAAGCTAACGAGTCTTTAGAAATGACCAGGAGGAACGTCTCATGACCTACGTCATCGCGCAGCCCTGCGTGGACGTCAAGGATCGGGCATGCGTGGACGAGTGCCCCGTCGACTGCATCTACGAGGGTGAGCGCACGCTGTACATCCACCCCGAGGAGTGCGTCGACTGCGGCGCCTGCGAGCCAGTGTGCCCCACCGAGGCTATCTTCTACGAGGATGACCTGCCCGAGGAATGGTCGGACTACCTGCGAGCTAACGTCGACTTCTTCAGCGAGCTGGGCAGCCCCGGCGGCGCGCAGAAGACCGGCGTCCAAGACTACGACGATCCGATGATCGCCGCGCTGCCTCCTCAGAACGAGGAATGGAAGGCCGAAAACCTGTAACGTCGATAGGGTAGGGGCATGACTGCTACGCTTCCCCGCCCCCTCGACTTGCCCGAGTTCCCCTGGGACAGGCTGGCCCCCGCTAAAGCGCGGGCGTGCGAGCATCCCGGGGGATTGTGCGACTTGAGCGTCGGCACCCCCGTCGACGATACCCCCGCGTTCATTCGCGAGGCCCTCGCCGAGGCGTCCAACGCGCACGGCTACCCGACGGTGGTCGGCACGAGCGAGGTGCGCGAGGCGATCCTTGCGTGGGGAGCGCGCCGAAACATGGTGGACGTCGGCCACGGCGGCGTCATCCCCACGATTGGCTCCAAGGAGGCCGTCGCATGGATCCCCTCGCTGCTCGGCGTGAGGGCCGGCGACACCGTCCTGGTCCCCGAGGTCGCCTATCCGACCTACGACATCGGCGCCCGCCTGGCCGGCGCGACGCCCGTCGCCGTCGACCCCACGAGCCCCGAGACCTGGCCCGAGGCAGCCCTGGTGTACCTCAACTCCCCGGGCAACCCCGACGGCCACGTCATGAGCAAGGCGCAGCTGCGAGCGGCGGTGGCGTGGGCGCGCTCCCACGGAGCCGTCATCGTCTCCGACGAGTGCTACGCTGCCCTGCCCTGGTCCGAGCCCTACGTGAGCGAGGGCGTGCCCTCGCTGCTCGATCGGGACGTGTGTGACGGCGACGCGAGCGGCCTGCTGGTCCTGTACTCGCTGTCCAAGCAGTCCAATCTCGCGGGCTACCGCGCCGCCCTCATCTACGGCGACCCCGCGCTGGTCGGCCCCATCGTGGGCGTGCGCAAGCACTCCGGCCTCATGGTCCCCGCCCCCGTCCAGCACGCGATGAGCGTGGCGCTGGCCGACACCGAACACGTCGCCGCCCAGCGCGCGCGCTACGCGGTCCGCCGCGCCCTCTTCCTTGGCGCGCTCGCCGCCGCCGGCCTCGACGTCGACCCCGACAGCGCCGCCGGCCTATACCTGTGGGTGTCCGACCCCGCCAACCCGAACGACTCCTGGGCGCTCGTGAGCCGATTCGCGCAGCTCGGCATCCTCGTGGCGCCCGGCGACTTCTACGGCACGGCCGCCCTCGGGCGCGTCCGCGTGGCCCTGACCGCCAGCGACGAACGCGTCGAGGCCGCCGCGGCGCGCATCCGCCAGGCCTGGGCGCAGCGCTGACCCAGCGGATCGCGAGGCGAGGCCGGGACGCTGAGCGCGCCCCGGCCTCGTCCCTTGGGCGCCGACGTCAGTTCGACGCGTGCAGCGCGTCGTTGAGCTCGATCCCCACGACACCCGCGCGCGCGATGGCCTCGATGCGGCCGGTCTGGGAATTACGGCGCAGCAGGATGTTCGAGGCTCCCGACAGCTCGCGCGCGGCGATCGTGCGCGGCTCGTTCTCACCCGAGGAGTCGATGAGGGTGACCTTGGCGCCGGCCGTCACGTACAGGCCGGCCTCGACCACGCAGTCGTCACCAAGCGCGATGCCCAGGCCGGAGTTGGCGCCGAGCAGGCAGCGCTCGCCCAGGCGCACGCGCTGCTTGCCGCCGCCCGAGAGGGTGCCCATCGTGGAGGCTCCGCCGCCCACGTCCGAGCCGTCACCGATGACGACCCCCTGCGAGACCCGCCCCTCGACCATCGAACGGCCCAGCGTGCCCGCGTTGAAGTTAACGAAGCCCGCGTGCATGACGGTGGTGCCCTCGGACAGGTAGGCGCCCAGCCGAACGCGCGTGCCGTCGGCGACGCGAACGCCGGAGGGCAGCACGTAGTTGACCATGGGCGGGAACTTGTCGACGCCCTGGACGGTCACGGGACGGCCGTCGCGGGCGCGCAGGCGCAGACGCGTGGCCTCGAAGTCGGCGACGGCGCACGGGCCGGCGTCCGTCCACACGACGTTGGGAAGCACCGCGAAAATGCCGTCCAGGTTGATCGTGTTGGGGCGAACCAGGCGGTGAGAGAGCAGGTGCAGGCGCAGGTAGGCGTCCTCGGTCGAGGCGGGGGCCTCGTCCAGGCTGATAGCCGTCGTTACGACGACCGTGCGCACGCGGCGCGCATCGTCCACGCGCTCGAGGAGGGCGAGCGAGGTCGCCAGCTCCTCGTCGGTCCCGGGCTCGCCCAGGTGAGGGGCGGGGTACCACGTGTCGAGAGTCGTTCCGTCGAGGGTGATCGTTGCGAGGCCGACGCCCCATGCAGTGCTGTTGTCCATGCCCCTACAGTACGGGGCCGAGCTCCGGGCCGTGGGCGAAACTCAGGCGCGCGGCGCGTCCCACAGGTCCGGCCAGAAGACGCCGAGCTCCTGCGCCATCGCGCGCAGCAGCGGCAGGGAGATGCCGACGACCGAGTGATAATCGCCCGTCACCCCGTCGATGAAGGGGCCTCCGAGCCCGTCGACCGTGAAGGACCCCGCCACGTTCAGCGGTTCGCCCGTGGCCACGTAGGCGTCGATCTCAGCATCCGAGATGTCCCCGAAGTGGACCAGGGTGGAGGCGCTCGCGGTGACCTGCCGATCGACCAGCCACCGGTCGGCCCGCGAGGAAACGAGGAGCGCGGCCGAGTGCCCCGTCCACAGCGTGGCTGTCTGCCGCCTCATGGCGGCGATGCGCTCGCGGGCGACGTCCGGGGTGTGGGGCTTGCCCAGCATCTGGCCCCCGATCTCGAGCATCGAGTCGCAGCCGACGACGAGTGCGCGCTCCCCGGGAGGCAGTTCGGGGTCCCCCTGCGCCAGCGCTGCGCACACGTCGGCGCACTTGGCCTCCGCAAGAGCCCCGACCTCGTCCGCGGGGGTCGTCGCGCCGCCTGTCAATGCGCGCCCTCCGGGCAGGGACGCCAGGACGGCGTCCTCGTCGACGGTGGAGACCTTGACGATCGGGGAGATGCCCGCGGCGATCAGGGTGGCGCGGCGCGCGGGGGAGGCGGAAGCGAGAACCAGGCGCATAGGGACATTGTGGACCATGGGTGCTCCCGCGCAAAGCGAAGCTGAAAATTGGTGCAGAAACGTGGATCTTCGCAGGTAAACGTGCAAATCGCTGGTGGAAAACAAATCAGCCTACTACAATTGGTGATGTACGAGGCGGTATTTTGATGTGACCTTATAATGTGATCTAATGTACTGATAATCTGCTGATGTGGTGTTGAGTCAGCCTGACGAGGAGGGATTTGCGATGGATGAGCGTGCGGCGTCGTCCCATGTCGTTCCCGGTGACCTCACCGCAACCAGCTACGTTCCCCAGCTGCTCGGTGGTCATCTGACATACTCCGCCCGTGACCTCTCTGAGGCGACGGGCACCCCGCTCGAGCGCGTCGTCCAGTTCTGGATCGCCCTAGGGTTCCAGGCCCCCGATCCCGACGAGGCGATGTTCTCCCAGCGCGACCTGGACGTGTTCAGCAAGTGGCACGACCTAGTCGAATCCGGTGCGATCGACACCGCCACCTCGCGCTCGCTGCTGCGCGCCAACTCCCACCTGGCCGACCGGTTGGCGCTGTGGCAATACGAGGCCCTGGTGGAGGACTCGTCGCGGCGCCTCATGCTCGACGATACGACGGCGCGCATGTACGTCCTCGACCACATGCGCGAGTACATCGATGTCTTCCAGGAGATGTTCGTCTACTCCTGGCGTCGCCAGCTCGAAGCGACCCTGTCCCGCTTCGACCGCGAGGTCTCCCAGCGAGGGCACGAGGAGCGCCACAGCCGCTTCCCCCTCAATCGCTGCCTCGGCTTCGTGGACATGGTCTCCTACACGTCCTCGTCGACCATCCTCGGCGACGCCCTCGTCGGACTCATTGAGCGCTTCGAGGAGGAGAGCCGGACCGCGGTCATCGAAGAGGGAGGTCGCGTCGTCAAGATGATCGGCGATGCCGTCCTGTACATCGCCGACGAGCTGCCCACCGGTCTGCGCGTGGCGACGACGCTCATCGAGCGCCTCAACGCCGACGACGAGATGCTGCCCGTGCGCGCCTCCTTCGTTCGCGGCGACGTGTTCTCTCGCTCGGGCGACGTGTTCGGCCCGACCGTCAATCTCGCGTCTCGCCTCGTGGACATCGCGCCGGTTGGGAAGATTCTGACCGATCCCGCCACCGCCGCAGCGATCGCCGCGGGCAAGGGTGGAGAGGGCTACGGGCTCGAAGAGTTCCCCACCGCGGACTTGCGCGGTTTTGGCCCGGTAGCGCCCTATCTGCTCTCGACACGGGTCGCGTGAGGGGGTGCGCGCCCCCCACGATCGTTGTCCGAGGGGGCTAGCCGGCCGGGTCAAGAAAGGTGAAAGTCTTGGTTCGGAATTGCTAAGATGAGCGCGTGACTACAGTTCTCCTCGTTGAAGACGATCCGGCCATCTCCGAGCCCCTGGCCCGAGCCCTGGGCAGGGAAGGATATGACGTGCGCTCTCACGCGACGGGCGCCGAAGCCCTCGCCGACGCTCGCGGCGTCGACCTCGTCGTTTTGGACCTCGGGCTGCCCGACATGGACGGCCTTGACGTCGCCCGCGACATCCGAGCATCCGGCAACCGAGTCCCCATCCTGATCCTCACCGCGCGCACGGACGAAGTCGACATGGTCGTCGGCCTCGACGCCGGCGCGGACGACTACGTGACCAAGCCCTTCCGCCTGGCTGAACTGCTCGCCCGCGTGCGGGCCCTGCTGCGCAGGCAGGCAACCGAGCCCTCCGAGGGCGAGCTGCACGCCCAGGACATCCGCATGGACGTCGCGGCGCACCGCGCCTTCGCCGGCGACGTTGAGCTGAGCCTGACCGCCAAGGAGTTCGACCTGCTGCGGGTCCTGCTGCGTGAATCCGGATCCGTCGTCGCCCGCGACACCCTCATGCGCGAGGTGTGGGGATCCGACCCGACCGGCTCGACCAAGACACTCGACATGCACGTGTCCTGGCTGCGCCGCAAGCTCGGCGACGACGCGACCGACCCGCACTACATCACAACCGTTCGTGGGATGGGTTTCCGCTTCGAGAACGCGTGAAACGGCGCTGAAGGAGGGCCGCCATGCGCGCACGCGCGGTGAGGATGATCGTCTCCGTCGTCGCCGTCGTGTGCCTGGTCATGGGCCTTCCAGGCGCGTTCTTTGCCTCCGCGTCCATCTGGGCGTCCGAGCAGCGCGGCCTGGAGGCCTCCGCGCAGCTCATCGTGGGGAGCATCGACCGGCGCAGGACGGCGGGAGAACGCGCGGACGGCGTCGCCATCGCCTCGCTGGTCGCCGACCAGGCCGCCAGCCGCGGAGGCGAGCTGAGCTACCGAATCCAGATCCCCGGCGAGAACCTGATCGCCAGCGAGCAGGAGATTCCCGGCCGCACCTTCACCGCCTTCGCTGAATCCTCCAGCGGGGTGAGCGTTCAGCTGACCTCCTCCGCGTCCTCCGCCACCGCTCGCATCGCGTGGGCGTGTGCCATGTTCGGGGCGGGAATGGTCGGCTCCATGCTGATCGGCTGGGTCATGGCGCGTTCGCTCTCGCGATCCCTGTCCGCCCCCCTCATCTACCTTGCCGCGCAGGCCGAACAGATCGGGTCGGGCGGCGTGCGCGCCCGCGTCGAAAGCTCCGGCATCGAAGAAATCGACCTCGTCTCCGAAGAACTGGCGCGCACGGGCGAGCGCATGGCCGGGCGCCTGGCCGCCGAACGGCAGGCCGCTGCCGACGCCTCTCACCAGCTGCGCACTCCACTCACTGCGCTGTCGATGCGCCTGGAGGAGATCGAGCTCATCTCCACTGAGGAGGAGGTAAGAGCCGAGGCGCGCACCTGCCTCGAACAGGTCGAGCGCATGACGAACGTCGTCTCGGAGCTCCTGGACGTTTCCAAGCGCGAGAGCGGCGGGGGCACCGAAGCGATCCACATCCTCGAGGTCTTCAACACCGCTCGCGAGGAGTGGGAGGACCAGTTCGAGGCAGCCGGTCGAAGCCTCGTCTTCCTCGACGAGGCGGAGCGCCCGATCCTCGCCGACGCGGGCAAGCTCGGGCAGGTTCTCGCCACCCTCATCGAGAACTCACTGCGCTACGGCGACGGTACGACGCGCGTGTGGGCGCACGCTGGATCCTCCAAGCGCGGGGTCGTCATCGAGGTCAGCGACGAGGGCAAGGGTATCGACGAGGCCCTGGCGCCCGACATCTTCGAGAAGGGAGTGTCCGGCCACGGATCGACGGGCATCGGCCTGGCTCTCGCCCACGACCTGGCCCAGGCGATGGGTGGGCGCCTCGAGCTCAAGACCAACATTCCCCCCGTTTTCACCGTCTCCGTCGCGGCGATCCCCGCGTCCTTGGACCCCGACCGGGTCATGCCCGAGGGGCCCCTCATGTCCATGGGACGGCGCTCGCGGCGCTTCTAGGAGCGCGGTAGATTGGTAGGCGTGGAACGCGAGATGATGACCCCTCCCACCGTTGCCGTCATCGGCGGCGGACAGCTGGCACGCATGATGCAGGAGAGCGCGATCGCCCTGGGCATCAACCTGCGAGCTCTCGTGGAGGCCGACGACGGGTCGACCGGACAGGTGACCGTCGATCGGATCCGCGCCGTCCCCGCCGACCTGGAAGCGATCGGCGCGCTCGTTCGCGGCGCGGACGTCCTGACCTTCGAACACGAACACATCCCCGCGCCCGCAATGGAGGCGGCTGCGCGCGTCGTCTCCGTCCAGCCGCCGGCGAGCGCCCTCCTGTACGCCCAGGACAAGCTCGCAATGCGGCAGCGACTCAGCGAGATGGGCATCCCCTGTCCGGCGTGGGTGCGCGTGGAGGACGCCGCCGAGCTGGAGCGCTTTGGGGAGGTTGTCGGCTGGCCGCTGATCGTCAAGACGCCGCGCGGCGGCTACGACGGGCACGGCGTCACCCTCGCCCACAGCCCCGCCGACGTCGAGTCCTGGTGGGGTAGCGGCCCGCTCCTGGCCGAGGCCCTCGTGCCCTTCACGGGCGAGGTCGCGGCCCTGCTGGCCCGAACGCCCTCCGGGCAGGTCGCCTCGTGGCCCGTGGCCTCCACCGTCCAGCGTGACGGGGTGTGCGCCGAGGTCACGGCACCCGCCCTGGGAATCCGCCCCGAGACGGCAGCAGAGGCCCGCCGCATCGGCGAGCGCATCGCCACCGAGTTGGGCGTTACTGGCGTCCTCGCGGTGGAGATGTTCGTCGTCGGGGAGGGGGCGGACGAGCGCGTCCTCGTCAACGAGCTGGCCATGCGCCCCCACAACACCGGCCACTGGACTATCGACGGGTCCGTCACCAGCCAGTTCGAGCAGCACCTGCGTGCCGTCCTCGACCTGCCGCTGGGCTCCACGGCGCTGCGGGCGCCCGGCACCCACGCCGTCATGGTCAACCTGCTCGGCTCCACCTACGACCAGCCCGCACGCGCCCTCGCGCGCGCCCTGGGCGCCGGGGGAGGCGGCGCGAAGATCCACCTGTACGGCAAGGAGGTGCGCGCCGGGCGCAAGCTCGGCCACGTCACCGTCGTTGATCGGGACCCGACCCTGGCGCTGGAGCGCGCCCGCGCCGCCGTCGCCGCCCTCCAGGGGCCTGCCGCCACCGACTAAGCCACCGCATAGCACCGGGCCGGGCCCCCAACCCCGGCCTCGTCCCAGCCGAAAGGACACATCATGAGCGCCGACCTCGATATCCAGCTCACCTCCACCGGCGACGGCCCGCTCGTCGGCGTCGTCATGGGGTCCGACTCGGACTGGCCGACCATGGAACCCGCCGTCGCCGCGCTGGCCGAGTTTGGCATCGCCTGCGAGGTCGGCGTCGTCTCCGCCCACCGCATGCCCGAGGACATGGTGGCCTACGGCAGGTCCGCCTCCGAGCGCGGCCTGCGCGTCATCATCGCTGGAGCGGGCGGCGCCGCCCACCTGCCCGGCATGCTCGCCGCCCTCACCGAGCTGCCCGTCATCGGCGTGCCCGTTCCGCTCAGGCACCTCGACGGGGTCGACTCCCTGCACTCCATCGTCCAGATGCCCGCCGGCGTTCCCGTCGCCACGGTCTCGATCGCGGGGGCGCGCAACGCCGGGCTGCTGGCGGCGCGCATCCTGGGCGCCGGCGAGGGGGTGCGCGCCGAGTCGCTGCGTGCGTCCATGCGAGCCTTCCAGAAGAGCCTGCGAGACCTCGCCAGCGCCAAGGGGGCGGCCCTCGCCGAGCGTGTCGCCCGCTAGGGCCACCCGCGCCAACACAAGCTCGGGGCGGGTAGCCGCGGGCCGAGGCGGCGTCGTATCATGAGGCTATGAGCATTCTCGTTTGTGGCGGCGCCGGCTACATCGGCGCCCATGTTGTCCGTCTCCTGCGCCAGCGCGGGGATCGCGTCGTCGTCGTCGACGACCTGTCCACCTCAAACGCCGCCAGGGTCGGAGACACGCCCCTGGTACGCCTCGACGTCGCCACGGACGAAGCACGCTCCGTGCTGCCCAACCTCATGATGGATGAGGACGTCACCGCCGTCATCCACTTCTCCGCGCGCAAGCAGGTCGGAGAATCCGTCGCCCGTCCCGCCTGGTACTACCAGCAGAACATCGGCGGCATGGCGAACGTGCTGGCCGCCATGGAGGACGCCGGCGTCGACCAGATGATCTTCTCGTCCTCGGCCGCCGTCTACGGCATCCCCACCGCCGAGGTCGTCACCGAGGACATGGCGGGCCGCCCCATCAACCCCTACGGCGAAACCAAGCTCATCGGCGAGTGGATGATGGCCGACTGCGAGCGCGCCTGGGACCTGAAGTGGATCGGCCTGCGATATTTCAACGTCGCCGGTGCCGGCTGGCCCGACCTGGCTGACCCCGCGATCATGAACCTGATCCCCATGGTCCTGGACCGCATCGAGCGAGGCGAGAGCGCCAAGATCTTCGGCACCGACTACGACACGCCCGACGGCACGTGCGTTCGCGACTACATCCACGTCCTCGACCTGGCCGAGGCGCACATCGCCGCCCTCGACGTCCTGGCCGAGGGCCGCCAGCCCGACAATCACACGTACAACGTGGGCACGGGCCTGGGCACCTCGGTTCGCGAGATCATCGACGGCCTGCGCCGCGTGATCGGCTGGGACTTCCCGGTCGAGGAGCTCGACCGCCGCGCCGGCGACCCGCCCAAGCTCATCGGCGACCCGCTGTCCATCGGGGTGGACCTGGGCTGGAAGGCCAACAACGGCCTCGACGAGATCCTCACGTCGGCCTGGGAGGGGTGGCAGGCGGGGCCGCGCCCGATCACCGTGCCCGGCGCCTGAGGATCCTTCGCGCACGAAAGGACCCCGGCCTCGCCCCAGTCGTGGGGAACGAGGTCGGGGTCCTCGCACGTGGAGCAGGCTCGGGGAAGGCCCCTAGTAGCCGTCTACCTGGTTGAGGTCTGAGGAGGTCAGCTTTCCTGCGCGGAGCTTGGCGAAGAACTCGTCGGCCGTCGTGTCGTGCAGCAGGACGGCAGAGCCGCCGGCGCTCGTCGTGAAGTTCAGCGACTCAATGGGCGGAACGCCCATCAGCTGATCGGAGGAGGCGCTGCGCAGCGCCCACACGAGGGAGCCGACCGTGAAGACCGAGGAGTCCTCGTCGACCGTGAAGGACTTCGATCCCGCGCGCTCCACGCGCAGCGTCTTCACCGGATTGATGAGGGTCGACGGCGATGCGGCAGCGGCCACCACCTTGGAGATGACCTGGCGCTGGCGCTTCGTGCGGCCGATGTCGCCCTCGGGGTCCTGGTAGCGCATACGCGAGAACTGCAGGGCGGTGGTCCCATCGACGGTGTGGCACCCGGCGGTCCAATTCAGGCCCGAATACGGGTCGTTCGCGTCGTTGTCGTAGCACAGTTCCACGCCGCCGACCGCGTCCACCATGTCGGGGACCGCGCCCATGCCGATCTGGACGAAGTGGTCGACAGTCAGGCCGGTGAGCTTCTCGACCGTCTCGACCAGCAGCTCGGGGCCTCCGTAGGCGTAGGATGCGTTGATCTTGTCCCAGCCGATGCCCGGGATCTCGGCGTAGGTGTCGCGGGGGATCGACAGGGCGACGGCCTGGCCGTTCGGAGCGACGTTGACCAGCATGATCGAGTCGGCGCGCTCGGACTCGTTAAAGCCGTCCTTGACGGCGCCGTCGGCGCGGGAGTCGGAACCCGCCAGCAGGTAGGTGGTGCCGGGCGTGTCCGCCGCGCCGGATAGCGCGCTCACGCGTCCCAAGTTGGTGTTGGCATCCCACAGGAGGAAACCGCCCCACGCGAGGATCAGAACCAGGAAGAGGCACAGGGTCTTCACGATCGGGTGGCGTCGCCTGCGGCGCGGCATCGGGGCCGCCGCGGCGCGAGGGGGGCCGGCCGGTGCGGGGGCGTTGGGCGTCCGATTGATGGTGACCTGGCGCGGGCCGTTGCCCGAGGGGGCGTAGGTGTTCGCGCCGGAGGAGCGGCTCGCCGCGTCGGCGCGACCGGAGCCCGGGGCGTAGGAGGGGGGCGGGGACGCCGAGGCGGGGGCATAGGAGGGAGGGGCCTGCTCGGGGGCGGACCGCCGCGGGAACACCGGAGAGGACTCGCGCTGGGGCTGGTCCAGGGTGCGTGGCATCAGCGGGCGCGAGGCGTCGGCCTCGTCCTCGGAGATCCTCCACATCTGGGGGGACATCGCCTCCGGCGGGGGAACGGGAGCGCCGGAGCGCGCCTCCTCCCCGACGACGTGAGCGTCATCGGAGCCGGGGCGGCGGCGTTTTGGGTCTGGCGCGAACGAGGGGGGATTACTCATTTGTTCTTAGGCGGGCAGGAGGCGGCGTTCTGCTCGGCGGCGGCCTGGTTGGCCGCGTTGTTACCAACGGACGCCGATTGCTCGGTGTTGTCCGAGGGGTTCGTCGCCTCGTCGCTCGGGTCGCTGGAGGGGGCCTCGGAGGGCGTCGCCGCAGGATCCGGGGTGGCAGCGGTCGGGTCGGGGACCACCAGCTGAGCGCCGTTTCCGTCCGTGTAGGTCGTGCCCACGGGCAGCGCCTGGTCGTTCTTCAGCGCGTTCCACACGTTGCGGGCCATGGGTTCGGAGACGATGCGTCGGTTCGGATCCCAGGAGGGTTCCTCGACGGGCATCGTCACGAACTGGATACTCGAACGGTCGGTCTTGGATAGGACGTTGAGCAGCAGGGACATGTCGGCGCTCGCGTCACCCAGGTTCTGGGAGACGTTGACGGCCTGGATGGCGGCCTGCAGGAAGACGAGCAGAGCGCCGGAATCGGTGATGTAGTCCTTGGACTGGAGCTCCCGCAGCATCGCTGAGATCAGCTGCTGCTGGCGACCGATACGCGAGATGTCCGAGCCGTCACCCTGGGCCTTGCGCGAGCGCATGTAGGCCAGGGAGTGCGTGCCGGAGAGCTTGTAGCAGCCCGCGTCGATGTAGAGCTGGGCCGAGTCGTCGTCGATGCGTTCGGGGATGTTGAACCAGACGCCGCCGAGGGCGTCAATCATCTTCACGAATCCCGCGAAGTTGACGACCATGAAGGCGTCGATCGTCATGCCGGACAGGTTCTCGACCGTCGACTTCACGCAGGCGATGCCCGGGGCGATGTCCTCTTCGGAGTCGCCCCCGTTGGCGCCGTAGAACATTGCGTTGTTGAACATCTCGTCGCTGACGGGATCGGTGGTCGTGCCGTCGCGGCGCTTGCACGCGGGGATCTCCACCAGCGTGTCGCGGGGGATCGAGACGATCTGGACGCGCGAACGGTCGGCACTGACGTGGATGACCATCGTCGAGTCGTTGCGCAGGCCCGGGACTTCCGCCTCGTCGCCGGCGCCGAGCTCGCCGCTGGCTCCGTTACGAGAGTCCGTGCCCACGACGAGGATGTTCACGGGGCGACCATCGAAGGAATCCGGGGTCGCCTTGGTCTGGCCATCCACCGCGTAGGCGTCGATGTCGACAATGCGATCGGCGAATTGCGTGACGATATTGGCGTAGAGGAAACCTCCCGTCGACGCGACGAAGAGCACCCCGGCCATCAGGACGGCGAGCGTGTATCGCACGAGACCAAAGCGACCGTAGTTGACAGCCGAGTGCTGGATTGGTCGGATATTCACGTTACTCATCACCCGTAACCATATCGTTATCTGGCGTATCTGTCGGGAAATCGGGGCTGGAAGCGGCGAGTTCCACTTTCGGTGCGCCCCTGCGCGAGGGGGAGTGCGGGTCGCAGAGGACCGCAGGATTCTCAGGCTCGCGGACGTGCGAGAGAGCCAGCGCGCGGGCGAGCGACGCCATGCGCGCCTCCATCCGAGCTTCCCTGCGGTAGGCGGTCACCATCTGCGCGATGAAGGCGATTACGAGGCCGTAGACGATCAGATTCACCCCACGATCGACACCGATCGCGCGGGCCAGGGTGTTTGCCAGGGAGGGGACAAGGATCGCCACGACGGCCGCGGCGACGAGCAAGCCGATGCCGATGCGGCGTAGGGCGAGCGAAGAAGCGGAGGACACGGGACGCAGGAGCAGCCACGCGGTGGCAGCCAGCGCGAGAAGAAGCAGGACGCGGATCGCGAGGTAAGCGCTCATCGTCCCCCCAGGGCCAGGTCGACGACGATGTTGACGGAGTTGAGTAGAGGCTGGCCCTTGGAACGCGAGTACTCCGTGTAGGAGATGGTCACCGGATGCTCGGCGCCGGGCAGTCCGCTGGCGGCCAGCTGGGAGACGATCTGCGAGGCGTGCGCCATGCGCGCGTGGGTCAGGTGCACGTGGGCGAGGGCGTCGGCTCGGATGACGCGCAGGCCGTTGTGCGCGTCGGTGAGGGGCATGCGTGTGCGCGCCCTGGCGAGGCGTGCCCCGAGGTGCAACATGGCGCGCCTGAGGTGTCCCACCCGGGCGCCCCCTCCCGCAAGGAAGCGCGAGCCGAGCACGAAGGCCAGGTCCTCCTCCTCGGCGCGCGCGACCATCGCTGCGGCGTCGGCGGGGTCGTGCTGTCCGTCGGCGTCGAAGGTGACGACGTAGCGGGCGCCGCGCGCGAGCGCCGCCTCGAATCCGGTCTGAAGCGCCGCCCCCTGCCCGAGGTTCAGGGGGTGGGTGGCGACGTAGGCCCCGGCCTCGTGGGCGATCGCGGCCGTGTCGTCGCCCGAGGCGTCGTCCACGACGAGGACGCGGGGGAAATGAGCGCGCACGCCCGCGATGACGCCCCCGATGACGGGCGCCTCGTTAAACGCGGGGATCACGACCCACGTGTCTGAGCGCTGCTGCATTCCCCCAGTGTCGCACATCGGTGTGTCCGCGCGCCTATAGTGTTGTTATCCGGCGGGGCGCCGCTTCCGCAGCGCGAACGCGCTCATGAGACCACCGAGGGAGACACCGTGATCGAGCCCAGCGCCGACGTCGCGTCCAGCGCGATCGTCGCTCCCAGCGCGCGAGTGTGGCACCTGGCCCAGGTGCGCGAAGGCGCGAGAGTCGGAGACGAAACGATCATCGGGCGCGGGGCCTACATCGGCGAGGGCGTCGTGGTTGGGGCGCGCTGCAAGATCCAGAACTACGCGCTCGTCTACGAGCCAGCGTCCCTGGCCGACGGCGTGTTCGTCGGCCCCGCCGCCGTGCTGACGAACGACCGCTGCCCTCGCGCCATCAACGCGGACGGTACCCTCAAGAGCGCCACGGACTGGGAGCGCGTGGGGGTCACCGTCGAGAGGGGAGCCTCCATCGGGGCGCGTGCCGTGTGCGTCGCCCCCGTGAGGATCGGGCAGTGGGCGAGCGTCGGCGCGGGCGCCGTCGTCACCCGGGACGTGGCTCCCTACGCGCTCGTCGTCGGGGTGCCGGCCCGGCGCGTCGGATGGGTCGGGCAGGCCGGGGTGCCCCTGGTCCCCGCCCCAGACCCCGGGGACGAGGCCGCGGCGCGCACGTGGGTGTGCCCCTTCTCCGGGCAACGCTACGTCGAGCGGGAGGGATCCCTGCGGCGCGAGGGGGCCCCGGCCTCGTTCGCGCCCGGCACCGCCGCGCCCGACCGGACCCGTGAGGACCACCAGTGACTCCCCGCCTTATTCCCCCCGCACACCCCATCATCGGGGACGAAGAGATCGAGGCGGTCGCCGCCGTCATGCGCTCGGGCATGATCGCCCAGGGCCCCCAGGTCGCCGCCTTCGAGGAGGAGTTTGCCGCGGCTCTGGTGCCCGGAACGCGGGCCGTCGCCGTCAACTCCGGCACCTCCGCGCTGCACCTGGGCCTCCTCGCGGCCGGGATCGGTCCCGGCGACGAGGTCATCGTCCCCTCCTTCACCTTCGCGGCCACCGCCAACTCGGTCGCCGTCACGGGCGCGACCCCGGTGTTCGCCGACATCGACCCGGACACCTACACGCTGTCGCCGGTCGCCGTCGAGGCGGCGGTCACCGAGCGCACCCGCGCCATCATGCCCGTCCACCTCTACGGGCACCCCGCGCACATGGACGCCCTGCAGGCGATCGCCGACTCGCGCGGACTCATGGTCATCGAGGACGCCGCCCAGGCCCACGGCGCGACCCTGCACGGGCGCGCGGTCGGCTCCTTTGGTGCCTTCGCTGCCTTCTCCTTCTACCCCACGAAGAACATGACGAGCGGCGAGGGGGGCATGGTCACCTCCCGCGACCCCGAGCTGATCCGAGGCGTGCGCCTGGCGCGCAACCAGGGCATGGAGACTCGCTACGCCAACGAGATCGTCGGCCTCAACAACCGCATGACCGACATACACGCCGCCATCGGCCGCGTCCAGCTCGCCAAGGTCGGCGCGTGGACCGCCCAGCGCCAGGCCAACGCGGCGTTCTTGGACGCCCACCTGCGCGGCGTCACCGTCCCGCACGTGGCTCCCGGCGCCACCCACGTCTACCACCAATACACGATCCGCGTGGGCGAGGACCGAGACGGCTTCGCCGCAGCCCTGCGCGAGGAATACGGCGTCGGCTCAGGCATCTACTACCCGACCCCCAGCCACGAGCTGCCCGCCCTCACCCGCTTTTCCTCCGGTGCCGACCTGCCAGCCACGCGCGAGGCGGCCTCCCAGGTCCTGTCCCTACCCGTCCACCCGTCGTTGTCGCGCGAGGACCTCGAACGCATCGTCGAGGCGGTCAACGCCCTCGCGGAAGCGGGGGCCTGACGTGAGCATTCGCCTGGGAATCCTCGGCATCGGTTCGATGGGCCGCCACCACGTGCGCAACGCGCGGGCCACGCCGGGCGTGGAACTCGTGGCCCTCGCCGACCCGGGCGGCGACCGCTTCGGCGTCGCCGGGGACCTTCCCGTCCTGGGCGGCGTCCGCGAGCTCATAGACGCGGGCATCGACGCGGCGATCGTCGCCGCGCCCACAGCCCACCACGAGGAGGCTGCCCTCGCCCTGGCCGAGGCCGGCGTGCACACCCTCGTCGAAAAGCCGCTGGCCACGAGCGTCGAGGCGGGCCAGCGCATCCGCGACGCCTTCGCGAGCGCGGGCCTGGTCGGCGCCGTCGGCTACGTCGAGCGCTGCAACCCCGCCCTCATCGACATGCGCAGGCGGATCGCCTCCGGTCAGCTCGGCGACATCGGACAGATCGCGACGCGGCGCCAGTCGCCCTTCCCGGCGCGCATCAGCGACGTGGGCGTCGTCAAGGACCTGGCCACGCACGACGTGGACCTGGCCGCGTGGGTGGCCGGCGCCCCCTACGAGAGCATCTACGCGCGCACGTCGGCGCGCTCGGGCCGCCCCCACGAGGACATGATGATCGCCTCCGGTGTCCTCGCCGGCGGAATCCTCGTCAACCACCTCGTGAACTGGCTGACCCCCTTCAAAGACCGCACGACGATCGTGACGGGCCAGAGGGGCGCGCTCGTCGCCGACACCGCGATGGGTGACCTGACCTTCTACGATAACGGCGACGCGCCACTGCAGTGGGACGCCATCGCCGCGTTTCGTGGTGTCAGCGAGGGGCAGGTGGTGCGCTACGCGCTCACCAAGCGCGAGCCCCTCGCCCTCGAACACGAGCGCTTCCGCGACGCGATCCTCGGGGTGGGCGCCGAGCACGTCACCATGGACGAGGCCCTCGACAACCTGCGCGTCGTCGAGGCCATCCTGTCCTCGGCTGCCACCGGGCGGGCGGTCGACCTGTAGCACCCGACGCTAGCGGGCCAGGGCCTCGTAGATCGATCCCAGCTTCTGCGCCGAGGCGCGCAGCGAGCGCTCGCTCTCGACCCACGCCCGGCACCCCACCCCGCGATCCGCGCGCTCCCCCTCGGCCCACGCCAAGGCCTCGCCGAGCGAGTCAGCCAGAGCGCCCGGCGTGCGCTCGCTCGTCAGCAGCGAGGCTCCCGGCGCGACCATCTCCGGCGTTCCACCCGTGCGATAGGCGACGACGGGCACGCCGCACGCCTGGGCCTCCAGCAACACCAGACCGGCGGCCTCCTCGCGCCCCCGCGTTGGTTTCGTAGGCAGCGCGAGGACGTGTGCGGCCCGCAACCAGCCGCGAACGCGCCCGCGGTCGAGCGGACCCGTGAGCGTCACGTGGTTGGGGGCGCCGCCGCGCAGGGAAGCGGCCAGCGGGCCGTCGCCCACGAGCACGAGGCGGTGCGGGCGGCTCGCGTGCAGGCGAGAGGACGCCTCAACGAGATCGTCGACGCCCTTGAGGCGGCTGAGCGCCCCCACGAAGAGCACGATCGGGGCGTCGGCCTCATCCGGGGCGCCGTGGCGCGCCACCGCCGGATCGGCGAGGCCAGGGCGGGAAGCCGGGGCGGGTGCGGGGGCGGGGGTCCACCAGGAGGTATCCACACCCTGGTAGTGAACGACGAGGCGACCCGGGTCGGCGCCCGCGCCGAGGGCGACGTCCGCCAGGTATCGCGACACCGCGAGGATCAGGGTCGCCCCCCGGAGCGCCGCCCGGCGGTTGCGCTCGTTCCACGCGGCTCCCGGTCCTCGACCCAGGCGCGGGTAGGCGTCTCCTCCGTGCAGTGTCACGATCAGCGGCGCCCCCGTATCCCGCGACGCGCCCACGGCGGGCAGCGACCACGTCGCCTGGTGCTGGTGAATGAGCTGGGGCCCCCAGTTGGCGATCGCTCGGCGCATCGCCCCCAGTCCCCGAGCCTGGGAGGCCACGCGGCGGGGGAAAGACGAGCTAAGCGCGCCCGGCGCGGCCTCGTGGACGGGGATCGTCACGGAGGAATCCGTGACCCGCGCCGCCAGCGTGAACGCCCGCCACACGTGCTCCGGCATCGCCCCAGCGTGGGCGAGGGCGAAGTACGTCGGGGGAACCAGGAGCGTCCCCTTCGTCAGGGCGACCCTCACGAGTCCCGACCGAGGTCGTGGGACGCGACAGCGGACAGGGCGGCGAGCATACCCCCATCCTAGGGGCAAGCGCGCCTCACCAGGTGATTAAATGAGGGCATGACGAACGCCCCCGACCCGCCCGCCCGCTCGGGTGTGCTGCGCCAGGTGTTCACCCTCCTGGGTGGGACCCTCCTCGCGCAGGTTGTCGCGTTCGTCGCACAGATCGGCATCGCTCGCCTGTATTCCGACACGGACCTGGGGTACCTGGGGGTCTTCACCTCCGCGGCCACGCTCGGCGCGGCCGTCGCGGGCGCCCGCTTCGACCTCAGCATCGTCCTGCCCGCCCCGGGGGACGAGGCCGCGGCCCGCTCCCTGTTCCGGCTGTCCTCGCGCTGCGTCCTCGCCGCCTCCGGGCTCGCTACCCTCGCTGCCGCCTGCGCCTGGCCGTGGGTGTCCGCGCGCTACGGGGGCGCGCTCGCGGGGTGGATGCTCGCCGTCGGCGTCTCCATCATGTTCCTCGCCCAGGGACAGGTCGCCTCGTACTGGCTCACCCGGCACCGCCGCTTCCGGGCGATCGCAAGCTCCTCCGTCGTGCGTTCCGTGTCGATCGCGGTGCTCCAGCTCGCGTGCGGATTCGTGGCGTCCGGAGGGCTGGGCGCAGCCATCGCAGCGACGATCGGCGGACAGGGCCTCGCCGTCGCCTACCTGTCGTGGCGTGCCCGCGACGCCCGCGCACACGGGGCCTCGGATCCCCCCGCGCGCGTCGTTGCCTCGCGCTATCGGAAGATGGCCCTCGTCGGAGTGCCCAACGTGGTCGTCGACGCGCTGCGCTCGAGCGCGATCCCGATGCTCATCGCTTCCTACTCCGTTGCCGCGCTGGGCCAGTTCAACATGGCGTGGCTTGCCCTGCAGGCCCCCGTCGCCCTCATCGCCGGAGCGCTGGCGCAGGTCTACCTGCCGCGCCTGTCCGATACCCCGCCGGGGCAGATGAGCCGCGTGGTGTGGCGGGTGGGAGCCAGCGCCCTGGCCCTGTCGCTTCCCGTGTTCGCGCTGCTCGCGTGGCTGAGCCCGGCGCTCTTTCCCCTCGTGTTCGGGCAGAGGTGGGCGGCCGCCGGGTACTACGCGCGGTACCTCGCACCCTGGCTCGCGCTCACCGTCGCGACCTCACCGCTGTCCAACGTGTTCGTGGTGACCTACCGTCAGCGCCGCATGCTGGCCCTCGCGTGTGTCTACTGCGCGGCGCCTCTGGCCTGGCTCGCGCTGAGCCCCTGGGGCATCGAGGACACCGTCGCGGTGCTCGGGGCCATAATGGCCGCGCTGCTGGTCGCCATGCTCGTCATGGTGGCGCTGACCGCGCGCGAATACGACCGGGGGGAGTGCGCGGGGCCGCGCCCAGCGCGCCCCGTGTGAAACGGGGCGTGAAACCCGCTCGGTTCAGCGGCGCGCGCGCTTGGACGCGAGGGCCCGCTCGTAGGCCTCGCGCAGACGCGCTGCCCCCTCCTCCCACGAGGGGATCTCCGGGGCGGTGAAGGCCTCGACGTCGGAGCGTGTGATACGTTCCAGCGCGTCGACGAGGTCGCGGCATGGATCCTCCAGGACCCAGCGCACCGCCTGATCGCCCAGGTACCTGCGGGCCTCGGCCAGGGGCGAGCACAGCGCGGGCACGCCCGCCGCGAAGGCTTCCATCATCTTGTTGGGAGTGGACATGCGATGCGACAGACACCCGGACTCGATGAGGCACAGGGCCACGTCCGCGCCTCGGGTTATGGCCAGGACCTGGTCGGGTGCGACGGGCGGCAGGCGGTGGATATTCGGGTGGGCGGCCGCAGCGCGCTCAACGTCGGGCAGCAGCGCGCCCGACCCCACGAAGACGACGTGCGCCCCGGGAACCCGCGAGAAGGCGCTCAGGATCAGCGCGATGTTACGCCCGGGCGCGAGATATCCCGAGTGCAGGTACAGCAGCGCGCCGCGGGGAACGCCCAGCCGCGCGCGTAGGTCGATCACCCCGTCGGCTTCCGTCGGCGCGTTCGTGACGACCACGGGCTCCACCCCCGGGTAGGCGTCCCGATACCACTGAGCGATCGACTCGTTGACGACGGAGACCACGTCGGCGCGCCTGATGTAGTGCCGCTCGATATACCGTTGGAGGCGCTGACGCATCCCCGACGACCCCACCGTCTCCGTCTCCAGCTCGTGCGCGTTGTAGGCGAACACCGCGCCGGTGCGTCGCGCCAGCGCGTGCGCGAGGGGCAGCAGGAACAGGTTCTGCGCCGACACGGCCGCGACGGACTCGCGCGCGAAGCGCCGGTACACCCGCGCTCCCCACGCCCCGACGACCCTCGGCCCGCCCAGGGGCGCGCCCAGCCGCGCTCCCCGGATCCGCGCCAGGCGCACGGTGGGTGCCACGACCTCGTCGGCGGGCAGGTCCCCCTGATCGATGCCCACGATCGCGGTGTCCGAGAACAGGGGGGACAGCGAGCGCGCGATCTTCACGAGGCGACCGGGCGAGGCCAGGTTCGACGGGTAGAGGAGGAGGTTGAGCGCGCGTTCCACGCCCCCATTGTAGGTGGCGCGGGGCACTACACTGGAGGGGATCGACGAGGCCGGAGACGGAAAGGGGAGCCGCATGCGAATCGCGGTCGTCGGGATGGGCAAGATCGGCTTGCCGCTGGCGGTGCACTACGCGCGTGGCGGGCACAGCGTCGTCGGCGTGGACATCGACGCCCAGACTGTCGCCCTGATAAACGGGGGAAGCGAGCCCTTCCCGGGCGAGGCGCGCCTCGCCGAGTACCTGCCCCCGCTCGCGGCGTCCGGCGCCCTGCGCGCCACGACCGACTACGGCGAGGCGATCCCGGCGGCGGACGCCGTCGTCATGGTCGTGCCCCTCGTCGTCGAGCGGGACGGGCGGCCCGACTTCTCCATCATGGACGCGGCCACCCGCTCCATGGCCGCGCACCTGACCCCCGGCACCCTCGTCTCCTACGAGACGACCCTGCCCGTGGGCGCGACGCGCACGCGCTACGCCCCCCTCATCGCGGAGATCTCCGGCCTGGTCGTCGGGCGTGACGTGGACGTCGTATTCTCCCCCGAGCGGGTCCTCACGGGCCGCGTGTTCGCGGACCTCGCGCGCTACCCGAAGCTCGTCGGCGGCCTGAGCGAATCCGGGGAGGCACGCGGGGTCGCCTTCTACGAGTCCGTCCTGACCTTCACTCAGCGAGCCGACCTGCCGCGCCCCAACGGAGTGTGGCCCATGGGCGGGGCGGAGGCGGCCGAGATGGCCAAGCTCGCCGAAACCACGTACCGGGACGTCAACATCGGGCTGGCAAACCAATTCGCGCGCTACGCGGACGCCGTCGGCATCGATGTCGCCCGCGTCATCGAGGCCTGCAACTCCCAGCCCTACTCGCACATCCATCGGCCCGGCATCGCGGTCGGCGGGCACTGCATCCCCGTCTACCCGCGCCTCTACCTGGCCGGAGACCCGGGCGCGACTGTCGTGTCGGCCGCCCGCGCCGCCAACGCCGCCATGCCCGCCTACGCGGTTGAGCGTGCGATCGGCCTGCTGGGCTCCGTGGAGGGCCTGCGCGTGGCCGTCCTGGGCGCCTCGTACCGCGGCGGGGTCAAGGAAACCGCATTCTCCGGGGTCTTCGGCGTCATCGATTCCCTCGCGCAGGCCGGGGCGCGGGCGAGCGTCCACGATCCGCTCTACTCCGACGAGGAGCTGGCGGCCTTCGGCTGGGACGCCTACCACCTCGGCGAGGAGGTGGACGCGGCCATCATCCAGGCGGACCACGAGTGCTACCGGGACCTGACTCCCTCCGACTTGCCCGGCGTTCGACTGCTCGTCGACGGGCGCGCAATCACGAGCCCCCAGGCGTGGGTCGGCACCCCGCGCGTCACGATCGGCGGGGGAGGCAATCCCGCGTGCTAGTCACCCTCGCGACCCGCACTTTTGCGCCCGAGCCGACCGCCGCCGCCCTGCGCCTCGGTGCCCTCGCTCGGGCCCTCGCCGCCTGTGGGGACCGGGTGCGCGTCCTCACCTCGGTGCTGGCACCCGCCGTCGCCCGCGCCGCCGCCTCCCCTTCTGGCGGCCGCGGCCCCACGTCGAGCGAGCGCGCGGGAGGCAGCTCCGCCCCGGACTCCCCCGAGGGGGCGGGGGAGCGTGGCGGCCCGGGCCTCGTCGAGGTGCGACGCGCCCCCGTGCTGCGCGATCGGACGGGGGCCGTGCGCGGCTACATGTCCTACCTGTCCTTTGACCTCCCCCTCGTCGCGCGCCTCGTGGTCGGCCCACGCCCCGACGTGGTCGTCTCGGAGCCCCCGCCCACGACGGGCGCCGCCGTGCGACTCGCGTGCGCGGCGCGCCGCGTGCCCTACGTGTACTACTGCGCCGACATCGTGTCGGACGCCGCGGCCATGGCCGGGGTTCCTCGCCCGGTTGTGCGCGCGGTCGCCAGCCTGGAGTCCTTCGCCCTGAGCGGCGCCCGCCGCGTCATCGCCGTGTCCGACGGGGTGGCCCGGCGCGCGCGCGACCTCGGGGCGGCGCGCGTGTGTGTCGTTCCCAACGGGGTGCGCGTTCCCGGTGCCGCGGCCGAGGGGGTGCCCGAGGGCTTCCCCTCCTGCCACGGCCCGGTGTTCGTCTATGCGGGCACGGTCGCCCCCTGGCTCGCCCCCGAGGTGTTCATTGACGCCTTCGAGCGGGCGCGCCCACGCCTTGGGGACGCGCGACTCGTGTTTGTCGGGCAGGGGGCCGGGTGGGATGACCTGGTCGCGCGTGCTCGCGGGGTCCCGGGCGTCGTTCTCGTGCCCGCCGTCGGCGCCGACGAAGCCGACCGGTGGATGGCGCGCGCCACCGCCACCCTGGCCTCGCTGCGCCCCGGCGGCTACGACTACGCCTACCCGACGAAGATCCTGGCCTCGCTCGCCCAGGGGACGCCTGTCATCTACGCCGGTCCCGGGCAGGCCGCCCGCGACGTGAGCGAGGGAGGGCTCGGGGTGGCGTGTGGCCTCGACGCCGACCGGGTCGCCGAGGCGATGGCTGCCCTCGCGTCCGGGGAGCTGAGCTGGGTGGGGCCCACGCGGGCGCGCGCCTGGGTGCGTGAGCATCGCTCGATCGAGGCGTCCTCGAGGGCGGCTGCTGCGGCGGTGCGTTCCGCGGTCTAAGGGGGCATTCCGCGGTCTAAGGGGGGCGTTCCGCGGTCTAAGCGGTGCGTTCCGCGGTGGATCGTTAGTGGTCTGAGGAGGGGCGTCCCACGTTCAGCGGCGGTCCGTTTCTGCGCTCTGAGGGGGTGCGTTGCGGCTGTGCGCGGCCGCCCTCCCGTTCCCGAGAGCGGATCCCGGCCCAGGCCTCGTCTCACTATTCGTAAAACAATCCCATTAGTTCATAGCGATTCATTCGTGTAACTATTCTCATGTTTACAGTTACAACATAAGTAACTAGAATCTCGGTTGTCACGCTAACAACTTGAAGGATGACTATGCGCTCCCCGTGGAGGAAACTCGCAGCCGGCCTCACCCTGGCGCTCGGCGCCGCCGTCGCGGCACTGGTGCCGCCCGCCCAGGCGGCAACCGGAATCATCATCGCCATCGACCCCGGGCACGGGGGGTCCGACCCTGGCGCGGTCGCCAACGGCCTGCGCGAGAAGGACCTGACCCTCGAGGTGTCCCTGGCCCTCAAGGAGGAACTTGAGTCCTACGACGGCGTCACCGTCGTCATGACCCGCTCGACCGACGTCAGGCCCTCCGAGAACCTCAGCGAGGACCTGTCCAGCCGCGTCCAGACGGCCGCCGCGGCCCGCGCCGACGCGCTCGTCTCCATCCACTTCAACTCGGGTTCGCCCCTCGCGCGCGGCGCGGAGGTCTGGTACGGAAACTCCTCCTCGTACAACTACGCCACTCACACGAAGGGGCGCCAGCTCTCCAGTAACATCCAGGACGAGCTCACCGCTCTTGGCCTCGCGGATCGAGGCATCAAGACCCGCGACAACCCGTACTACGACTACCCGGACGGCTCCACGGGCGACTACTACGCGATCGTCCGCCAGGCCCGCGAGGAGAACATGCCCGGCATCATCGTCGAGCACGCCTTCCTGACCTCCTCCTCGGATGCGCAGCTGCTACGCGACCCCGCCTTCGTGCGTTCCCTCGGCGTCGCCGACGCGACCGGCATCGCCCAGACCTACGGGCTGAGCAAGGGGACGTGGGAGCGGTCGGGCGACTCGTGGCGCTTCGTGCGCGACGGCCAGGCCAAGACCGGCTGGTTCAGTGCGGGCGGCCGCTGGTACTGGGCGGGTTCCGATGGGCGCACGATCCGCGGATGGTCCACCATCAACGGGCGCCGCTACTTCTTCGACGACTCCACCGCGATGGTGACGGGCTGGAAGAAGGACGGTGAGAGCTGGTACTACCTGCGCCCTGACGGTGACATGGCCACCGGCTGGGTCGAGGACGGCCGCTCCTGGTACTACCTTGGCTCCGACGGCGTCATGGCCACCGGCTGGCTTGAGTATCGCGGCAGCTGGTACTGGCTGGGCACCTCCGGCGCGGCGGCCGTCGGTTGGGTGAACGTCGGCGGCGCCTGGTACCTCTTCGAGGACGACGCCCGCATGCTCACCGGCTGGCAGCTCACCGAGGGCGACAACCAGTGGTACTACATGCACTCCAGCGGCGTCATGGCCACCGGCTGGCTGCTCGATCGCGGCACCTGGTACTACCTCGATTCCGATGGTGCGATGAGGACGGGCTGGGTCAAGGTCGGCGGCGCCTGGTATCACATGGCAGGCTCCGGCGCGATGAACACCGGCTGGCTGCTCGATGGCGGCACCTGGTACTGGCTCGATCCCTCCTCGGGTGCCATGGTCACGGGCACGCGTGATGTTGATGGACGCACCTCCTCCTTCGCCTCCTCCGGCGCTTGGCTGGGCTACGTGGACGGTGGAGGGGCGCCCGCGGCGGACGCGGCGTCTCGTTCGGCCTCGCGTGCCGATTCGGTCACTAACGCCGCCGGTCAGCGCCTCATCATGACCGCTCCCATGGCCTCGCGCTCCGAGGTCATCGGCGACATGGTTGACGCCTGGAACCAGGTGGGCCGCGCCTACCCATCGTCCCTCGCGTCCGGAGGGGCGGGTTCGATCGGCGACTTCGCGGATATCGTCTACGACGAGGCCGTGGCCGAGGGCGTCTCCCCCGAGCTGGTCTTCGTCCAGTCCATGAAGGAGACCGGTTGGCTGCAGTTCGGCGGCGACGTGAGTGTCGGCCAGTTCAACTTCGCGGGCATCGGAGCGGTCGGCGGCGGCGCGGTGGGGGCCTCGTTCCCGGACGTTCGCACCGGAATCCGCGCCCAGGTCCAGCACCTGCGCGCCTACGCGGATCCGTCCGCTTCGGCCGAGTCGCTGGCCTACCCGGTCGTGGACCCGCGCTTCTCCTACGTGCGTAAGGGTGCTGCCCCCGTGGTCGAGTACCTGGGCATCCAGGAGAACCCGAACCGCACCGGTTGGGCGGCCGCCCGGGGCTACGGTAACGACCTCGTGTCCATGATGAACGCCTACTTCTAAGGAGCTGCGCCTCCTGCACGAGGCCGGGGTCTGCCGCGCTGTGCGCTGCGGCGGGCCCCGGCCTCGTCGGGCGGGCGGGAGATTCTGAGGCGGCCGGCTCGGCATGTCCGCGAAAGAAAAAGCAGCGGGAACCTGGCTTTTGGTACCGTCGGTGGCGATGTGAGGATTTGCAACGAAAAGTCTGCTAATCTGGCCGCGTGCTTGCGGGTCGGATCGGTGCTTTCCCGACCCCTGGCGATCCGAGGTTGCGTTTCCCCTGGTCACAGGGGGCGCGACACGCCGGGCCGTCAGAAAGCACCTAGCGCCATAAGGTGCATTAAGACTGAGCCCTGGCTGCAGCTCCTGCCGTGACGAATAGTCAGAAAGCACCTAGCGCCATAAGGTGCATTAAGACATAGTCAGGCTTATTGACCTTGAATCTGATTCTTTTAGGTCAGAAAGCACCTAGCGCCATAAGGTGCATTAAGACTCGGACCTCAATCTCCGCCAGCGCGTGCGCCGCCGTGCCCTCGTCAGAAAGCACCTAGCGCCATAAGGTGCATTAAGACGTGCTATCCTCGAGGGACTTGAGGGCGGCGAGGAGTGGTCAGAAAGCACCTAGCGCCATAAGGTGCATTAAGACAGAGAAGAATAGTCGTGAAAGTGCACGGAGAACCTCTTCCGTCAGAAAGCACCTAGCGTCATAAGGTGCATTAAGACACGGACACGCACGTCGTCTCGGGCGCCCCCAACGAGTCAGAAAGCACCTAGCGCCATAAGGTGCATTAAGACCTCACATCGCGACGATGGCCAGTGAAGCAGCTGTGCGTCAGAAAGCACCTAGCGCCATAAGGTGCATTAAGACCCTGCCGCTGACCCGCATGACATTCTTCGTGTTCACGGGTCAGAAAGCACCTAGCGCCATAAGGTGCATTAAGACAGAACGCCCAACACAGCCTCCACCACGGGAGCGAGCGGCACGGTCAGAAAGCACCTAGCGCCATAAGGTGCATTAAGACCAAGTACGTGTCGAAGGTAACCGATCGCTCGGTATACGTCAGAAAGCACCTAGCGCCATAAGGTGCATTAAGACTGGATATCGTCGTACCATTCCGTAGGGCACTCTGCGTCGTCAGAAAGCACCTAGCGCCATAAGGTGCATTAAGACCAGCCATAGCAGCGTAGCGACGCTCGCTAAGGACCGTACGTCAGAAAGCACCTAGCGCCATAAGGTGCATTAAGACGACCTGGAACCGCCTTGACGTGACGTGCGTCTTGTCGAGTCAGAAAGCACCTAGCGCCATAAGGTGCATTAAGACACAGGGCCCTCGCGTTCAACGAGCCAGATCGTCGAGCGTCAGAAAGCACCTAGCGCCATAAGGTGCATTAAGACTGCTTACCCTCGTATGTATCCTCTTCTGCCTTTAAGTCAGAAAGCACCTAGCGCCATAAGGTGCATTAAGACCCTGTGAGGAGCGCTTCGAGGAGACCGTCGTCCTTGTGTCAGAAAGCACCTAGCGCCATAAGGTGCATTATGACTCACAAGCGAAGGTACGAGCACCCGTGCGGTTGTACGTCAGAAAGCACCTAGCGCCATAAGGTGCATTAAGACTGCGCTGTACCGATGCTCAGATATTTGCGCATGACGGCGTCAGAAAGCACCTAGCGCCATAAGGTGCATTAAGACCTCCGACCTCGAAACCAGGTTCAGTCTTGAAGTCAAGGTCAGAAAGCACCTAGCGCCATAAGGTGCATTAAGACCGCGGACGAGCGCGCTCCTGAAACTCCTTGACACCGGGTCAGAAAGCACCTAGCGCCATAAGGTGCATTAAGACTGACCCTAGTTCCCGTCGAACAGTCAAGAACAGAATAGTCAGAAAGCACCTAGCGCCATAAGGTGCATTAAGACTCTGCTATTGTGAGGAGAGTGTTCCTAAACTCTTGGACGCCAGAAAGCACCTAGCGCCATAAGGTGCATTGAGACCTAATGACACCGCTCACCACCGCCGCCCTGATCGGCGTCAGAAAGCACCTAGCGCCATAAGGTGCATTAAGGCCGCCTTAAACATATCCAGATCGAGCTTCTCCCGCGCATGTCAGAAAGCACCTAGCGCCATAAGGTGCATTAAGACACAGCATCCGCCGGCTCCGACAACACTCCCGTGATAAACGTCAGAAAGCACCTAGCGCCATAAGGTGCATTAAGACACCAAACACGCTCAACAGCTGAGCGACGGTTCGACATGTCAGAAAGCACCTAGCGCCATAAGGTGCATTAAGACGCCCAGCTTTGATCACCACGGGAGACTGTCGCTAATGTCAGAAAGTACCTAGCGCCATAAGGTGCATTAAGACCACCAACGTCGGAAGCGCGAACAACACACCATTGCGCGTCAGAAAGCACCTAGCGCCATAAGGTGCATTAAGACCTGGAACCGCGTACCGCCTTGGTAGGAACCCTCAAGTCAGAAAGCACCTAGCGCCATAAGGTGCATTAAGACGGCGGCGGCAAGGGACACTCCTGCGATGATGGTTCGCCAGGGTCAGAAAGCACCTAGCGCCATAAGGTGCATTAAGACTGACCGCGACAGGGCAGCGACGCCGGGCTGGGCCCCGTCAGAAAGCACCTAGCGCCATAAGGTGCATTGAGACGTGAGAACGATGCCGTCAACGGGGGTTTCGGTAACAGGTCAGAAAGCGCCGAGCGTCATAAGGTGATCGGGGTTGTGTGATTCTTGGAGCGACTCCTCCAACGTATTAGCCTCGCTAATTGGAACCTTTTCGATAGCTGTATCAGATAGCTGGGATCCCGTGGTCTGTGAGGTGTTGGGATAGTTCTTGGCTCCGGAACGACGTGTGAGAAGGGAGGCGCCGAAACGATGGGAATGCCAGCGAGTCGAGTGTTGATCGAGGTATCACCGCGAGGGCAGGGGCGCGTGTGGTGTTTGTACGTGGATAGGTTGTTCGCTTGTGGATAGGTTAGGCGCTTGTGGATAGATTAGTAACCTATCCACGTGCTCGTAATCTGGCTCTTCCGAGTTGAGTGTGGGTGACCGGGTGTTGGTCGGGGGTTGCGGGTAGAGGTCAAGGTCCTTGATGATGAGCGGACTTCTACCCCCGCTGTCGTCAAGGACCTCGACAATGTCTCACCCTACCTGCTGCTGCTCTGTGTCGCTTGATCGTTGTGATCGGTGTGATCTGCTCGTCGGTTTGGAGGGCTTCCATCTGATGAGCGTGGCTCGCACCCCAGATGCTCTGGTACTCGATGTTGAGTCGT
>ERZ773099.287-NODE-287-length-44579-cov-7.320389_pt1 | contig 44579 bp, 41 predicted proteins | sample MGYA00511120_ERZ773099 | MGnify/ENA primary metagenome ERZ773099 (study PRJEB29015, sample SAMEA2738012) | human oral metagenome | biome: human oral; feature: human-associated habitat; material: dental | place: China | collected 2104 ... | reverse complement strand
ATACCTTTTGGAGTTGATGTCAATAAAAAACTCCGCAAAAACTTGACACCGTCCAAAGTAAGTTCCGGTTTGCGTTCATACGTACATGCTTGATATTGTTCTTTGTTTTAGCCTATTAACTAAAATGGCGGAAAACACTTCGAAATCCATTGTCAAAGATTTTCCGCCTATACTTTTTAATTTTCCTTTATTGAAATAATCTCACGTAGAAATGCTGCTCTGCAATCATTTAAATAGTATTCTTGAGTTCATCAAAACCAAAAGTATCACAAAAATGAAATGATAAGCTACCCTCTCCTTCTTCATGTTATACCTGTAGCTATACAGAGCCACAAACACAGTCAGCCCTGCACAGATAAGCAAAAACTTGTCCAAGTACTCAACAGGATTGAACAGCAAGTACAAATGTATCATCGTTTGAAATGCAAACAGCCCTATGAGTAAATAAAAGCTATCTTCTTTCCTGAAACGCATTTTCATAGCTTCCTCCTTTGTACTTAAGCACCAAAACACACTGATTAACAGCTTATACATTGTCTCTTGGACACTTTAATATGTACCGACCCATCCAATAGTGTGTACGTAAATTGTATCATGCCGAGGTTTATACATTAAACCTCGTTTTGTCTGTTTCTCAAAGTACACAATCCTCTACTCACGTACTTTCCAGCGACCTCTGACATTGTACCCTGCCGGCTTATCGTTGTTGTCCTCTGCCGTCAGATAGACTTTCCTACCTTTTGCGCTTTTATACGCTGTCTGGCTATACCAGCCTCCGCCGCATCTCACCCTTATATAAGGCGAAACATTGATAGCATCTTCGGCTTCAAGCCAAAAGTCGGTCAAAGAACCCTTACCTTCTCCTGAGCGAGTCAGAAGAACCGACCAACGATTCGATGCAGGAACATTTCCTCTACGCCAACCATCCGCCTCCTGACCATTTTCCTGATTATACGACACCCTGAAAAAGAACGGACGAGACTTTGCAAATACGTTTGAACTTGACACTGTAAGCGCTACACATGCCATGATAAATACCATTAAAACGGCGACCGTAACCCGGATTTTCTTTTTTTCTACATTCATATCAATATTCCTCCTCTGCCTATGCTTGCACTTGGCTCAACAACTTGCACATGACTCAATAACTCTTGACCTATTGAGTCACCATTTACCGAATCGTTAACCGTATCGTATCGGGAAACGACTGTGCATGCCCCGATAGAACATGTGGCTAATGATTCACCTGTCTGTACAGATCCCCCCTGATACATATAAGTTTAAATCTTTTAACTTCTTACGTCAACACTTTTCTGCGATCAAGTCTTTTTCCTAAGGCATCAAGTCACATACTTGCCCGCCGACAGACGCAGCTACCCGCATATCTTTCCGCAAGTTCCGGCAAAAGCGGCCGGCGCAGATGAGAATAGGGATTAAAGTATGAACGACACAGATAAGCATGGAAATTAAAGTACGAACGGCGCAGATGAGCATGGGGATTAAAGTACGAACGGCGCAGATGAGAATAGGAATTAAAATACGAATGACACAGATGAGCATGGGAATTAAAATACGAATGACACAGATGAGCATGGGAATTAAAATACGGATGGAATGCCCGTCATACCATAAAAAAACAGCCGCGTTTCACGACTGCTTCTTTTCAACTTGCTTTTGCTTTTCAATCTTTTTCCTGCCGATGAGCGATGTGGAAATCGCTCCGTGCGGGCAAGTGTCTATGCACTTTCCACACCTGATACACTCCGCGCTTTTCGGCGTCCGGTAGATCTTGACACCCATTTGGCACGCCCTGTGACATGCACCGCACTTTACACATTTCTCGCCGTCTATTTCATATTGATACAGCGAAAACTTATTGAAAATCCCGTAGATGGCGCCCAACGGACACAGATATTTGCAAAAAGGTCTGTATATAATGACGGACGCTATAACGACGACCGAAAGCACCATAACCTTCCATGTGAACAACGTGCCGATTATACTCCGCAGCCCCGGATTCAAAGCCACCAGAGGGATTCCTCCCGTCAACGTTCCGGACGGACATATCAGTTTGCAAAACCATGGTTCGGAGATTCCGAGAGGATTCAGCAGGAACACGGGCAGTATTATGACAAACACGATCAGAATGATGTATTTCAGGTATCTCAACTGCCTGTCGCCTTTAAAATCCCTCACCTTTTTAACAAAAGGAATCTTATGGAGCAGATCCTGAATCAGCCCGAATGGACACAGCCAGCCGCACACCAATCTTCCCATCAGGCTTCCTATTATCATCAGTGTACCGATTACGTAGAAAGAAAACACGAAGTCCCTGTTGCCGATTACCGTCTGCAACGCCCCGATGGGACAGGCTCCGACCGCACCGGGGCATGAATAGCAATTAAGTCCCGGTACGCACACGCCTTTGCTCGGACCTTTGTATATGGTACCTTTCATGTAGCCCAGAATGTACCCGTTCGTCAGTGCCGTGAAAATCACCTGCACCGCAAATCTTATCTTGTTTTTCTTTGTTTTCCCGCAGATTTTCATGGAGCCACCGCCTAACCGATCCCTATACACTGCAGACACACTACGCTCGCCTTTGCGAACACCGCCCGCATCTCGCCCCTGTACAAACCCGCAAGCACAAATACAATTCCAAGCGCAATCAAAACCATACCTGCTATGCGTTCTTTGCCAAATCTGCCGCTCCGTCCGTTCCTGAATCTGTTATTTTTCATCATAACCTTGTTTCAGTCCTATTTGACCTTTTTGAGCGCTTCTTCGATCTTCGACGCCCAGTCTGCATAGTCGTGCGAACCGAGTACTTTTTCTATGATTTTTCCTTCGGAATCAACAAAAAATGTTGCAGGCAGCGCGCTTATCGACGTGAGTTCTTCCGCTTCGTTCATCTTCTCCGAAATAACGAGCTGCTTGTATTTTGCTCCTGCTTTCTTCAGTACGCCTCTTACCTTTTTCAACACATCCTTTGAAGTGTTATTGTCGGCAGTGTCGTGCATTATCCCCATAACACCGACTTTCTTTCCTTTATACTTTTCACTGATTTTCTGGAGTTCCGGCATCTCAGCAACGCATGGCGCACAACCTGTGTTCCACACGTTAACGACCGTAAGCCTGTTCTTTTTGAATACGGAAGAATCCACATTTTTACCGTCCAGGTCGGTGGTTTTCATACTCTGAAAAATCCCTCCTCCACTTTTGTTGTCGCTTTTATCCTTTGCCGTTTCCTTGTCCTTGTTTCCACAGCCTGCCAGCGCAAACACTACCAGCAGCGAAATGAGCGCCGCCACTATTTTTTTCATATTTTTCTTATTGACATTTCTATACATTTTAATAATTATCCTCCTAAACATTATTACTGTATAACTATCGGCACCGGACATTATCAAATCTTTTTCTTTATGCTCAAACAGATCGGATCCGGTACCGTACTTAAGACACTGCTATAATATCATCTCAATATGAATCCTATATGAAAGACAGAAAAGAATTCAAGGTTTTGCCGTTCTGTTAAGCTCGTAATTGATATTTTTCAGAAACAAGCGTTCAAACATCATAAACTTATCGCATCCTACGGTTATTTTCTCGCTTTCAGGTCGGAATTCTTCGCATATATGAACGGTTATGCCGTCTTTGAGCACATCCTGAAATTCCAGATTCTTATCCCTTAATTTCGTCGAAACCGTAAAGTCATCGTATGTACTGCAGCATGCGCGCCTCGTTACCGGCTCTATGAAAATGTCATTTAACTTCTTTTTTCTCAGATATTCCTTTGCTTTTTCTTCTATTACGATATTCCACATAAAATCACCTCTCATCCGCCGTTTCAGAAGCGCCCGCCGTCAGGCAAAAGGTTCCCGGGTATCCGCGGAATCATTTGCATGGGATGTGCAACCTCTCATCTCAGGCTTTTTTATACCCTTGAATCTCTATTTTAAAATCCATCCCTTCTTCATACGGAAGGAAGCTGTAATTGATCCCTTTGCTCTCCAACAGCATCTTGACTATATACAAGCCCATTCCGCTGCCGCCCATCTCGGAATTTCTGCTTTCATCTATCCTGTACAATGGTTCAAATATCTTCTCAAGTTTGTCCTCATCGATTGGAACGCATTGATTCTTTACCGAAAGATAGTTCTGTGTCAAAGTGATTTCAACATTTTTGTTTTTTTCCGTGTAATGAATCGCATTGGAAATAATATTGGACAGCACCTTTTCAACTAAAGAAGCATTGTTGAAAACGGTGACCGGTTCAGTATTAACCGCAACCTTAACGCCTTTTGCCTCGGCGAAGATTCTGTACTCGTCGAAGACGTTTTCCAGAATTCCATCCAGCCTGACTTCGCTCTCTTCGTTGTATGCGCCGCCCTTGATCTCATCGTGCGAAACCATAATATTGCGTATCATCTCATACATCTTATCAACAGTTGCAATCGACTCATTCAGGTATTTTGTGTGATCCTTGTATTCTCCGATATTCAGCATCATGTTTTCCAGCATGACGCGCAAACTCGTGAGCGGGGTTTTAAGTTCGTGAGATGCCGCTCGCATAAATGTCAGCCGCTCTTTCTCCATTCCGGAAATCCGTATATTCTCTTTTTCAAGCGAATCTATCGTATTCCAGAGATCAGAATACAACTCGTTTATATGACTTCCCAATACGTTTATTTCATCATCTCCCATGACATTATAATGGGCATTTTTGTCGAGTTTCTTCATATTGCCGGTTACTTTCACCATGTTTTTAATCGGTTTGGTCGTAAAGCGACTGTAGAAATACGAAAACAACAGCGCGCATATCAGTGACACGGCAACACTGTACGGCAATGTTTTGAGGGTTGCCGCTCTTGCCTCGGCTATGGGTCTGACGTCAGTCATGAGCTGTACGGTAATCACGCCGCCTCTGCTGTCTTTCACCTTTCTCACTTTAAGTATTATCGAGTTCATATCCACATACTTGTCGTCTATGATTATTGTCAGATCTCCGGTAATCTCGGCGGACGGCTGCATATTGACCGTCTTAAACCGCTGAAAGAAATACTCTTTTTTACCTGAGATTATGTTGATATTTACGTTTTTTGATTCGGAATATTCCTTGGCTCTTTTTAGAATTTCTTTTAGATTCTTCCCGTCAATTTTACCCGTCAGTTCAGTAATCTTTTTCGATGTGTCACTCTCTTTCTGATTTCGATATATCTGAGGGATCAGAAAAAAAATGCAGGTATGGATGATTATACTTACGGCGAGGAAAAGGGCCGTGGTGAGCATGAATATCTTCGGGAAAAGTTTAATCTTCGTCATATCTGTAACCGACTCCCTTTACCGTGGTCAAACACTCCAGATGGAGTTTTTTTCTCAAATTCTTTACATAGACATCGACAACTCTGTCAAACGGTGCCTCGTCGTCCGTCCACAGTGCCGAGAGAATATATTCTCTGCTCAGCGCCCTGCCTTTATTGTCGACCAGCAGCTTGAAAAGTTTGATTTCCTTTGTCGTCAACTTCGCATCTTTCCCCTTGTAATAGCCCTTATATCCCTGAAAATCGACACCGGCAAATCCTTTCTCCCACAGTACCGTCTCTTTTTCGCTGTTTCTGCGCAAAAGTGACTCTATCCTCTTGAGCAAAATCATCAGAGAAAAAGGTTTGCTGATATAATCGTCCGCAAGTTCGTTGAAAGTCGTGAGCTGAGTCCCCTCGTCCGAAAGAGCGGTCAACATTATGACCGGTACGTTGCTGACCTGTCTGATATTTCTTAGCGTTTCAATTCCGTTAAGCCTCGGCATCATAATATCAAGAAGCACCAGAGAAGCATCTCTGAAATGATCAAGGACTTCTTCTCCGTTCGCAACCGCGATTACGTTAAAGCCCTTTGATTTCAGGAATTCTTCGATGCCCTTTCTTGTTATCTTCTCGTCTTCCGCTATCAAGACCGTATATTTACTGTTTTCGTTCAAATTATCCCTTGTTCCGGACACTTGTCTTCCTCCCGATAAACCCATGCTTTCCGGCGTAGCTTCCATAAGCTTTACCGCTGCAATCCACTTATAAACCCACATATATTTTAACCTCTTGCATAACAATTATGCAAGAGGTTTCACAATGCTTCCTACCTTATCGCGTAGTCGGTGATTCACATAACTATGTTCTTTTTTTTCAGGGTTAAAACCTTGTCCGCCTCAGCCGCAAGTTTTTTACTGTGCGTAACCACTATCACACACTTGTTTTCTTCGTGGGCCACCCGCTTCAAAAGTTCGATAATCCCCCTGGCTGTTTTTTCATCGAGGTTCCCCGTAGGCTCATCCGCCAGAATAACGGGAGCGTCCGAAACCAGAGCGCGTCCTATCGCGACACGCTGCTGCTGCCCGCCCGAGAGTTTCATTACGTTCCTCGTCGTTTCATCCTTGCTCAGTCCGAGATTGAGCAGAGTTTCCTCTCCGGCATCAGGGCTTACCAGTTTCAGATTTTCGATGGGCGTCATATAGTCGATCAGATTGTAATTCTGAAAAACGAGTGAAATCTGTTTCTGTCTGTGATGTGAATGACCTTTGACCGTTATGTCTTCCCCGTTGAACTTAACCACGCCTTTGCTCGGAGAGTCCAGACCTGCCAGAAGTCCGAGCATTGTCGACTTGCCTTCTCCGGAATTCCCCACTATCGCATACATGGTTCCTTCCTCAAATTCCATGCTCACATCCCTGAGAACCTTTTTGTTCATCTTCTCATATGAATAATCTACGTGTTCCATGCTTAATATACTCATTATATGTTCCTCCTTAGCTCATCTTCGATAAAATTTCCTTAGGTTTCTGCACGGCTATCGGCGCATAGGCGATCGAAACTGAAATCAGTATTACCAGTATCCCCACCAGACAAACCAGTGCATATTCTCCTCCGCTCAAAGCATTGTCCATAAGATTCTTTGAGCTTATTCCGTCATGTGCTCCCCCAGATACACTTATAAAAATGCTGCTCAGGCGTTCGGCAATGAATTTCCCCGCCGCAAACGACGCCACAAGACTCGCCGTTCCTATGATAAACAGTTCCATAATCATCTGCCTCATTACGTTCGCCTTTGAAATTCCGATGGAAACCAATATCCCGATTTCATTTATTCTACTTCTTATCCAGAATATCAGTACAAACGACAATATCAAAATGCTTGTAATCCCCATACCGATCATAAATACCTTTATAATCTTTTCTACATTTTCCAGCGAAGAAACAACCCCTTTTGACGCTTCGCTTTCGTTTCTGATACTGAGTTTTCCCCACGGCAGGTTCTGCATTTTTGCCTTTTTTACGACTTCGTTCACTACTTTCGGATTCTTTGTGAAATACCACGCCTTCGAAATCTCAGGCTTCCCCTTCTTCAAATTCAATGCCTGCGCGGACTTGAGATCGGTGAAAATATTGTTTTCCACCATCTCGGAAGGAAGAACTCCCTGTCCCTTGTCGTTTCCCGAAAAAATCCCGACAACCTTTAGGGTAATCTTCTTTTCACCGCTTCTGATTTCAAATTTGTCCCCCGGCTTCAAGTGATTCTTTTTCGCAAACACCTCATGGATGAGAGCCGCTCTCCTGCTCCCCGTTCCGATATGTTTCCCCTTGACGAGTTCAAAGGCCTTGCTCGAAAACTGCGGGTAGGCGCTGCTGTCGGAAATTCCGTTGATCCCCGCCTCTTGATGCCCCTTTGCGGCATCGCCGATGTCTATATTCTTATTCCTGTTTTCGACGAGTTTTTTATCGGTCGTTGCAACGTAATTGAATTGATAGTTATGTCCCCTTACGCTGTCAAGTTTGAGCAACTTGTCTGCATCTTTCTGAGCAAACGCTTCTTTTCTGCCCTCGACCGAGAAAGAAGAATTTATACTTTTGTCCACTTTCTTTTTCATCGAATTCATCGCCTTGTTCACTGACAAACCGCCGGCAATTCCGGAGAAAATCACGCTCATTATCAGAAACATGATCAAAGTTTTGATTTTTTTTCGTCTTACTGCTGTTATTCCACGGCTAAATGTGGTCAAAATATCTCCTCCTATCTCAAACTACTCAAATTCAGAAAGTAACTGTTTAGGCTTTGCTCTGAGCATAGGCAGCGACGCGATCAACACAGCCAGCGCAATGACTGCGGCTCCTATGAGTACCAGATACAGAACATCCATTCCCTGAATGCTTACCGAAAGGTGATCTATTGTCTTGGTGAGCACCGATGAATCCGCATCCGCTCCGACATTCATCTGGTCCGAAATGTCCGCCATGCTGCTGTCCTGCGCACGCTCCAGCAGGTGATTGCCGACGTTCTGTACTATGGCCTTGGTACTCAGTATTGAAACTCCCGCGCCTACCGCGAAAACTATCAGAAGTTCGGAAACGTATTGCAGCAGCAGTTTTCCTTTTGAGATACCCAGTGACATGAATATAGCCAGTTCTTTTTTCCTCTCCTTCATCCACATAAACAGAATCAGGGTTAGGAGTATGATCATCATTATCACGGATGCTATCAGGATCATGTTCGTAAGTTTATATATTCCCGTGATGGTGGAATTCGCAACCGCGAAGTAACTTCCGTTCTTTATCATTTCATACTTTTGCCAGTCTATGTTCTCCTTCTTTGCATCATTTATGATCGACTGGACTGAACTTCCCGATTTTGCGAAAAACGAAGCGTCGTTGTATACATCGTTCCTGCCGTCGCTCCGATAACTGTTGAGAGTTCTCGCCGTGTGCAGGTCACTCATTATTATGTTCTCGTAAAGTTCCAGATGCGATGCCGGCGTTCTCGAATTTTTTCCCGAGAAAATACCGACAATTTCCGGTCTTGCCGTCTTTTCTCCCTTGCCTTCATTCTCCACGACTTTCGTGTTGGTCGTAAGCTTGAGTTTGTCTCCGATTTTCAGGTTGTTTTTCTTTGCCAGTTCTTCGTGTATGAGAACCTTGTTTTTGTCGTTCTCCCTCAGATGTCTTCCCTTTACAAGTTTAAGACTTCCCGAGCGGAATTTTCCTTCGATCTCCGATTTGTTCACACCTATCACATCCGTCGCTTTCATGACCTCCGGTTTTGTCTGTGATTCATCATCGAGGTGTTTAAGCTCCCCGTTTTTGAAATCGACCGTCGCCACCATCCTCTTTACATGGTCTTTCACGTGCTTGGATTTGAGAACCTTATCTATCTCTTCGTTAGTTACGGTTCCGAGACCTCTTCCCTGATCGGATGTATACCTGATGTCGTTTTTGAGGGTAACTCCCGCAAATATGGTTCGCTCCAGCGCTTCAGCCGACTTGCGCATTGACGTTTTTACCGCAAGCCCGCTCAGAATAGCCGTCGACATCAAAATCAGCACCAACAGCATTATAAGAGTTTTAACTTTTTTTCTTGTAATATAGAGCCATGCTCTATTTAAATATGACATATCTTCAGCCTCCTTGATTTTTTATGAGGCGAATTTATCATATCCATATGAAACCGATATGAAACACTGAAAAAAAAACAAAAAAAGAAGCCGCAAGCTTCAATTCACCGCCTTTTCCAGTTCCGCCGCGTAAGCCTTCAGCGTTCTCCTTTATCGCGTACATGGTTGGCCGTTCTGCACAAGAGCTTATACTCGCTGGGAGTCATCCCATATCTTTTCTTGAATGCCAATGAGAACTTACTCTGATTGCTATACCCGCTTTTAAAGGCAATTTCCGATATGGCGCGCTCAGGATAATTTTCTATAAACGCCTTGGCGCTGTTCATCTTTATGCCTATATGAAACGCTCCGACTGTTGATCCCGTTATTGTAAGAAAGCATTTTTTTAAACTCGACTCGGAAATTCCATATTTTTTCGCCAACTCCGAAATACTTATTCTCTTAAAAGGATTGTTTAACAAAAACTCATAGCACTCTATAGTCGCATTATACACCGGCTCCGAATACGCAGTGATCTTTTTGAACTCGCTTTCTTTCAGGATGTTGACTTCAAGCAGCATTTCCATAACTTTAAGAGTCAGTATGGCTTTAATCGTCCTGTTATGACAACAGTTCCTGTAATTGAGTAATATCTTCATGATTTCATTTATTCTTTTGTTGGAATGTACCACCACTGATTTTTTGCCGTATCCCAACTTTCGCCTTAAAGATTTTATATTTATCACTGCTAAAATATCGTTTTTTGACAATATCTTTTCAAGCTTTTTCGCGTTGATTATAACGGAAACGCCTTTGTACATCTTCATGGGAAACCTTAACTCAAACACGGAGTCTTTCCCGAATTCCCAAAATGTGAGATCACCTTTTCCAAAAAAAAAGCTTTCACACTTTTCTCTTGTTGTTTCGCAACAACCGTCGACACAGTACTCAAATTGAAGTAGATTTTCATCTGCCTTTAAACATTTTTTGGCGCATTCAAACTGAAAGGTGTCTATTTTTAAAGTAATCCCTTCAATCAGTTCATACGACACCATCGTACCCGTACCCGTTTCATTTACGATCCTGTACATACAGGAATTTTTTCTTACCTTCTTTTCAATAAACTTAAAACCGTTATATGTCTTAATTTCCCGCACATTCTTATACATAAAACTCATATCCGAATACATGTCCGTCGAATAAACAGCAATGCCAATATGGTTATGAAAGTTCCCACAACATAGAATATATATGTTCCCGATCCTCCCGCATTGGGAAGTTTATATAACTTCGTATTCGAAATGTTATATATGCCATTTACGATGGTATTATCACCTACTTTACCCGAGGGTCTGAATGCTTCGCCTTTAGAATTGTAAACTATGATCCCGTTCTTATCGGTAAACGAAATGTACCACTTTCTATCCTTACCTTTCTCGTAGCCTTTAGGCGCAAAAGTTTCTTCCAGGATATAATATCCCGTTTCCATATCTGCAATGAGAAAGGTTCCGTCAGCTCCGCTCTGAAGCTCTGCACTCGCGGGACCTTCCCTATGCCAGTTTGATATCAGACTTTCATCGCTCCCTGTCAATTTCGCGTAATAGAGCTTAAATTTTGCTCCCGGCAACACTCCGTTATCTTCACTGTCAATCTTCTTGAACTTAAGATCTATATCCGACTGAACCACCGGCTTGGGATATCTTTTTGAAGTAAACTTGCCGCTTGCCGTTTCATACTCCACGATCGCCGATCGGTTTGAATAAAATCCGGCTTTAAGGCTTGATGTATTGTTTTTCGTTTCGAGCAGATCCGTGTCTTTATCCCCCTTATCGGGATATTTTCCCTGTTTCTCGGTCAACTCTTTTTTCGCTGTAAAATTCGACTTCACATTAAACGACAATGTGTATTTGTTTGACGAGCCGATGCTGTAGTTGTCCTTAAACTTAAGCTTTATGCTGCCGGTGCTCTCAGCGGAAGACGACGGTGTATAGTTTACCGATCCGATAAATTTTTCTCCTCCGTTTACCGCTCTTCCTATATTGCCGCCGGCACTATTGATAGCGCCGTCTACTCGCCAAACTATCTCTTTTTTGATCTGTCCGCCTGTGTCTTTATACTCACGCACAACTTTAAGATCCGGTGATGTCGTATTCATATTCACATATTTGCTGAGTTGATCGGTTATACGCACATTGGAAGGATAGAGCGACGCCTTTATTTTCTCAAAAGCTTCTTTGATCTGATCTCCCGACTCCGCAAGGTAGTAATCACCCGGATTGGACATCTTTTCCAACGCCTTATACTGAACCAACTGCCCTGTCGAACGTATTCCTATGGTGAAGGTACGAGTATCGAAATTTTTGGGTAGAAAGTAATCCTGATAGAATTTAATCGTCGGCGTTTCGGCGGTGTCCTGAGACATCTGTCGCCAAATAAATTCATCCTCTCCCGTCTTCTCCATGATCGCGTTGGGGAGTCCGTCGCTTATAAAGATCATGTATTTATCATTGCCGTCATTTCTAACTTCTCTGTCCTTGAGAAACTCATTGGCACGCAACAATGCCGACGAATAATTTGTGGATCCTCCTTCCTTATACCTTACATCAGCGTAAGGAACGCTTCCGCTTTTTGCAAGTGTTGTCCATCCCTGCACCGACTTGGTGTATTTATCCTTATCTCCCGGCCACGTGTCCTTGTTGGACGTACTCCAAGCGGATCCGCAGAATGTCATCACCGCAACCTTATTTTGCTTATTCATATTCATTATATCCGAAACAAGACCGCCCGCCTTACTCTGCGAAGAATGGGTTGAACCGATACCGTTCACAAGTTCATTGGCCGCAAAGTCACGCTGAACCATATTGCCGTTGAACATAAATTTATTGTTTACCATGGAACCCGTATTATCGACAACAAGAAGCACATCTATCGGTTTTTCTCTTACTCCCCCCGTCACATCGAGGTATAGCCTGTAATCTTTCTTGCCGTTTACATCGGTTTCGGAATTCTTGCCGGTACTGCCGGGCTTGTTATCGCGTAGACTGTCTATCCTCTTATGGATTGAAATTTTATCGTTATATATTGTCTGAGCGTACGCCGGAGCGTAGATCTTCTCTTTTGTTTTTTTATAGAAAGAAAACTTTGTATTATAATACCATAAAAAGTAATGTTTGTAGACAGAAACTATCCCTCCTGCGTGCTCCGCAAGATATTTATCTCCATCCTTGTCGGCTATAAATCTCTTAACGCTCTGCGTTTCAGGCTCCGATTTATCTTTTTTAAAGTCAAAAAGTGTATTGTAACCGTCGTCAAAAGTCTTCCCCTGCAAATTTCTGCTCAGGAAAATTCCATTATGTTTAATCGTGTAATATTTACTGCTATGCTTACTTTTAGCTACCTGCCACAAGGAGCCGGGATTGTAAAGTACGTTCTCCACGATGTCAGCTCTTTTGTCGCATTTTAAAGCGCTGAATTTTGAGCCTGTCGTTTCGGCTTCCACCACATATCTTCTGCCATCTTCTTTTTCGGCAACCATAACAAGCTCATCCGCAGGTTTTATATCACTGTACTTTACCAGCTCATATCGTGTACCGTCGATTTCACTTGTCATGACCTTCTTTTCACCGTATTCGATATCATATCCGTCTACGGGTTCCTCGCGTACCGAATAATTGTACGGTTTCCCCTTTGACTTCTCATACTGCAGGCCGGTAAAAGTATGTTTCCATCCGTGCGATGCGTTGATCACAGCCGGTGGACCGTACTCCTTTCCATCCCGTAACAGCTGAACCTTGACGGAATCATTTATATGTGAGGCGTTTCCGTCGGACCAAACCTTTCTCACGAGGAACGAAGTTTCGTTCTCCCCTCCGCGCACATGTCCGGCATGCGATTTTTTAACGGAAAGCGATTTTTTCTTTACATCGGACGCATTAGGCGCTTTAGACGACTTATTACCGCGAAGCGAACTTTTTTTATCCGAACCGGATTTTCCACCTTTAAAAAAGGCGCCCGAATTTACCGTCGACTTCTTGATCCGGCTGCCCATCTTCTCCGCTTTTCCGTAGGACACCGGTATTTGAAGCATCATGCATACAATGAGAGAAATCGTCATGCAGATTAATGTTATCCTTTTTCTGTTGTTTTTATCTTTTATTTTTTTCATATCCGTTCCCAAAAAGTTCCTTTTTCAAGTTTCCTCTTTGATTTTCACTATCCACCTTTTTCAATAACAGAAAGAATTCACACACAAACAATCTTGATTTAATTTCATTGATCTTTCATTTTGTCTTCCGATTGTCTTCCGATTTTATTTTTTTCAACAATGCGAAAAGCGCAAGTGAGGCCGAGAGCAGCACGGCAATCAAAACGAGTATTTCATTCCTGTCCCCGGTATCTACACCTTTATGCTGTTTTCTGTCACGAGATATGGGTTCAGTCTGAGCCACGCTCACCTTCTTCCGAGTCATAATCTCCGCTTTAGGCTCCGCAACCACATTATAATTCAACGAATTAACGTTTCCGTTCATATCAATTCCCGGGACTGAGCACAAATACGGTTTAATCCTGCTATAGGTTCTTGCCTTTCCTTTCGCAGCAATTTCCCTAACCAGGTACATTCCGTGTTTCAAATTACGGAAACGGGCTTCTCCGTATGAATTCGAAGCCGCTGAAATTCCTTTGAGTTTTTTTCTTTGCACCGTCTCAACCAACTTGGCGGCAATCGATTCCGACTCTCCGCCGGTCAGCTTGTCATACTCAATCGAAAGCGATTTGAAGCACGGTATGGTCTTATAAGTCGCCTTACCTGCCTCCGTATGCATGGTCGCAAACCTGTGTATCTCAAAAACAGCTCCGGGTACGGCTATGTAATTTTCCCTGTCCTTATGGTACCTGAATCTTATAGTCAGCGAACCTTTTATCCCACTGTCCGCACTCGACGCAAGTTTTTCCGCTTCCGTAGCGGATACGCAAGCCGTAACTGCGAAGAAAGTTGATAAAAGCGTCAAAATAGATAATATGACAGCCGTAAATCCTTGAACTTTAGTCATTTTATCCTCCATAATATAAAAGAATCCCCTCCTGCTTTAATACTCGCCCATCGATAAATCATTTATTCACCCGAGCAGAAGCATTTACTTTCTTTTTCTCGCAATGTATCTTATAAGGAGAAACGATATAAACAATGCTATCACCGCAAATACAACCTTTAACTGCCATGAGTTCAAAAGTTTCCTTGAAACGGAGTTGAGCCTGTCATGGTTTTTATAGCGGACTCTGTGCCCACGCACCAACAATCTGTGAGAATTCACTCCGTACGGCGTGCACGTAAGCAACGTGACATAATCACGATTCCTATATATGGCGAAATCACTGATATCCTCCGGTGTGACCACCTTTATCTTGTCAACTTCGTACGCCATTTTTCTGTTTAAGATCGTAATATAGAATTCATCTCCTTTTTGCATCTCATCAAGACTTGAAAAGAGCTTTGCGCTCGGCAGACCCCTGTGTGCAGCGATGACAGCATGTGTGTCTTTTCCTCCGATAGGCAGGCTCGTACCTTCGACATGCCCGCTTCCTCTTTGCAGAGCTTTGTCACCCGTGCCATGATAAATAACGATCTTTTCCCTTATCTTCGGGATTTCCAGATACCCCATGACTCCATCCCCGCCGGGGTTAAGCAAATCACTGTATGGATGTGTTTTTATGTAATTATCATTGTCGAAAGCATCTCTTATGGTGTTTGTCACATGCTGCTCATTATATGCGCGGGCCTTCCTAAACTCTTTTTTCAAAACAGATGAAGGATATTTGCTTACCGCCGAATCATACGCGGTCACCGTTTTTTCGTTCAAATAAGAGTTCCACAAATCGCTCACGCTCGGATAGAGCAATATGCAGATTCCCGCTAAAAACACAGTGATTATGACCGCATTCCAAATCAATCTTCCGGTTTTTTTGTTCTTTTTCAACCCCGATTATCTCTCTTCATCCATCTTTATTTTTTCTCTTACAGTATCTGAAAAAGCCGCGCTTCCTCAGATCGAAAATTTTCACCGCGATAAAAGCAAGCAGGCCTCCGGACAGAATACATAACAACACCATAGCTATGTGGATCCCGTCTTTTCTATGTAAATTTCTCTCGATTCCCGGCTCATATGGAATTCTATGGCCTCGAACGAGGAGACGCTTTGAGTTTATCCCGTACGGCGTACAGGTCATCATGGTGATGTAATCTTTACCCTTACTGATTTGCAGCGATTTTGTTTCCGTGGGTTTCACGACCTCGATACGATCCACCTCATAGGCTGTTTTTTTATTTAAAATGTGAATCGAAAACTTGTCACCCTTCCTTACAAGGTTCAGATTTGTAAAAAGCTCGGCGCTCGGAAGTCCTCTGTGTGCCGATATAACCGCGTGACTCCCCTTCTCACCGACCGGCAGGCTACTTCCGCACAGATGCCCGGCACCCTTTTTCAGGACTTTTTTTGTAGTATAGTGATTTATAGGCAGTTTAACGTCTATAGACGGTATGGATACATATCCCATAATTCCGTCCCCGTTGACATTGAGACATTCTTCATAGGCTTTGTCTCTATGTCCCTCTTTTGCTGAAAACGCATCCGGAACACTTTTCGGCGACAAATTCCTGTTATACTCTTTCGCCTTTTCAAATTCCTTTTTGAAGTCCGTACCAGACTTCTTTATGCTCGCATCATATTCCGATATCGCAAGATTGGCCAGATGGCGATTCCACATATCGCTTATGCTCGGATACAACAGCACCGACAGTCCCGCAAGTAGAAGGACTGCCGCCGCTATTAAGCCAAAATTCCTTTTAATGAGAGTTCTCATCGTGATGGGTCCGGTCTTTCTTTCTATGTCTTACAAGCATACTTCCTGCAAGAACAACCAGTACCGCACCCACTATATAAAACAGATACGTTCCTATTCCTCCGGTACTCGGCAGAGTTCCGAGCTTATAGTTGTTGAACTCACCTACTTCACCCGTTTTATCCACCTTGGTTACCTCCTTTTGCGAATCGTAAACCGCCGTATATGTTTCGGTAATCTTTCCCGCTATGGAGATGCTGTATGACTTTAGCGTTCCATCCGCATTTAAGGTTGCGCTTATATTGACATCTACCGGAGTATCGTTCTTCGCATATCCCTGCGGAGCCTGTGTTTCAACCAGGACATATTTCCCGGCATCAAGTCCCGTAAACTTCATGCGCCCTTTGTTATCGGTAACTGCTTCACCTATTAGCAGTGAATTGTCGGCGATATACTCCGAGCCTTTCGTATATCCGGCTTTTTTCTTGAACAGTTTAAACTTGGCTCCGGCTTTCGGATCCTTGCCTGAATGTCCTCCCACAAGTTTTTCCTCGGTGATCAGCTCTCCCGTATTAGCATCTACACCTACCTTTACGATTTCTCTGACTTCTTTGCTGTACTTGCCGCTGACATTTCCGTTTATGTCAAAGGTATAGTGAAAGGTTTTTCCTTTTTCACTGTTGTACGTTCCGCCCGGACTTGTGGAATACTCTATTTTCGCCGTATTGGTGTTAGGATCAAAGCCTGTCTGCGCATTGCTGTTCAGCTTGGCACTATATTTCACGTTAATTTTGCTCTTATCCGATCCGTCTACCAGATACGCTCTTTTGAACTTTATGGTAAATCCGCGATCGGATTTAGTGATCACATAATTACTCTCGTCCACCTTCACGGCACCGTTGTAAACTTTAACGGAATCCTGAACAAGCGTAAGGCCGTCGCTCAATGTATCGGAAATCTCAAACTTAAGCTTATCGTTGTCATAATCCTTACTGTAGTTCGGTATTGCGGTAGCAATTTTAAAATTTACCGTATCTCCTACCTTGTGTGTATCGCCTTTTTTCGTATCATCCCCGGTAACATCAGGGTTGTTTGTCTTATCTTCTATTGTTTTCTGCACTCCCGGCAAACTTTTTTTCGCGTAAGCGGTATTGAAATACTTGTCCGCGGCGTCTACCGAAGAAGAACCCTGCCCCGGATTGTCAGGTGTATAATCGGCACTGACTATCATAGGATTATAGACGTGCTTATCATTAACACCGGGTTTTACAAGTACTAAATACGTTCCTGCGGCAGGTCCGTTAACTACATAATTTGCTCCCTGTCTTGTAAAAGTCACCTTATGCAATTTGGCGAGTAAAGTCGCGTTGCCCGCTATCGCCTGTACTTCGGCAGCCGTAGGCTTCTTCACATCTGAAAAATCGGGGATATCGTCATCCGCCTTAACCCATTTTCCGTCCTTTTCCTTTACAATCTGATACCCGACAACACTCGCCCCGTCCTCAACATTCTTTACTGTAAGAGAAGCGTCCAACGTGGCTGCAAATGAGGGAAGCTGTGCATATCCCAACACAATCGCAAAGGACATTATAAAAGTAAGAAAACGTTTCAAAAACTCTCTCTTGTCTGTTATCATCCTCATCAAACTCCTTTTCTATTCAATTAAACTAAGTAATAAACGAATAACATCAGGGACAAATCAATTTTCCAAAATGTTACACATATCCCCGACGTCACATATATGTTACCTTGCGAAAAGTTTTTTTGACAGAACATATTATGTTTTTTTACACTCCTATTAGGTAAATTTAGGCACACGTCAAAAGACGCCGGAATTCATACATTCCGACGTCTTTTGATTTATATGTCGTTTTATATATCGTTAAAAGTTTTTTTATTTAATGCAAGCCCATGTGTAGACGAGCAGGCGCTCCGTCAATATCCTTATTCTTCGAAAAACATTTTCATATCATCTTCAACAGTGCCTATACCGGAAATCCCGAAGTTCTCCACGAGAACATTCGCCACGTTAGGCGACAGGAAGGCCGGAAGCGTAGGTCCGAGGTGAATATTCTTCACTCCCAGATACAGCAGCGCCAGCAGTACTATTACGGCTTTCTGCTCATACCATGCTATGTTATATGCAAGAGGAAGTTGATTCACATCATCAAGCCCGAACACCTCCTTAAGTTTCAGCGCTATCAGTGCAAGTGAATATGAATCGTTGCACTGTCCGGCATCCAGTACTCTCGGTATACCTCCTATGTCGCCGAGAGGCAGCTTATTGTACTTATACTTTGCACAACCTGCCGTAAGTATAACCGTATCTTTGGGAAGTTTCTCCGCAAACTCGGTATAGTAATTTCTTGATTTCTGACGTCCGTCACATCCCGCCATCACTATGAACTTCTTTATCGCGCCCGATTTGACAGCATCCACGACCTTATCCGCAAGGGCAAATACCTGTTCATGCGCAAATCCGCCTACGATTTTGCCGCTTTCTATCTCCTTCGGCGGTTCGCATGTCTTTGCCTGTTCTATGATCCCGCTGAAATCCTTCTTCTCGCCGTACGCACCGTCGATATGCCTGCAGCCTTCAACTCCGGTGGCGCCTGTGGTCCACAGACGGTCTTTATATTTCCCTTTTGGAGGGATCACACAATTGGTCGTCATCAGTATAGGACCGTTGAAAGACTCAAACTCTTCTTTCTGTTTCCACCACGCGTTACCGTAGTTTCCGACAAAATTGTCGTATTTCTTGAAGAAGGGATAGTAGTGAGCCGGCAGCATCTCGGAGTGTGTGTATACATCGACTCCGGTACCCTTGGTCTGCTCAAGCAGCATCTCCAGATCTTTCAGGTCGTGTCCGGAGATCAGGATTCCCGGGTTCTTTCCCACACCTATGTTAACTTCCGTAATCTCAGGATTTCCGTACGTCGAGGTATTGGCGGTGTCCAGCAAAGCCATGCCCTGAACGCCGAACTTTCCTGTTTCCAATGTCAATGCGACAAGATCGTCGACCGAAAGCGAGTCGTCCATAGTCATGGTAAGCGCCTTCTGAATGAACGCGTCTACTTCTTCGTCGTCGTTCATCAGCGCGTTTGCGTGTTTTGAATATGCCGCAAGACCTTTCAGACCGTATACGATAAGTTCTCTGAGTGATCTTATGTCCTCGTTTTCTGTCGCAAGCACGCCGACGCCCTTACTTTTTGTCTCAAACTCATCTTCCAATCCGTTCCACCTGCTCGCTTCCGGCAGTGCGTCCTTGTTTTCCACCCTGCCCAAAAGTTTCTCTTTTCTCGCGAGTGTGTCCTTGATCCTCTTTATTATCGACTCATTGTCGAAGTTGGCGTTTGTGATAGTCGTAAAGAGATTCAGGGTAACCATATGATTTGTATCCCTGCAGACTTCTTTTCCCTCTTCTCTGAGCTGTACGCAAACCGCGGCAAGGCCTTTGGTAACATATATCAAAAGATCCTGCATCGCCGCAACTTCCGGGTTCTTTCCGCAGACTCCCATAACCGTGCAGCCCGTGCAACCTGCCGTTTCCTGACACTGGTAACAAAACATCTTGTTTTCCATTGTAATACCTCCTTGAAATTCCCAAAATCATACGATCCACGGCATGGCCGTCGCGTCTGCTCCCGCATCTTCATATACAGCGTCCGTAAATTTCGACTCCCCGTCAAAACATCTTCGCAGTTGTCGCTCACATGCTGACTTGCTCCGCATCGCAAAGGTCCGCCTTAATTGTTACAACTTCTCTACGGTCATATTATCAAAATCAATCTCCCGGTTTCAGTAACATATGTTACAGTGCCAAAAAAATAAAAAAAGATCGGTATTTTTCTTCCAATCTTCCCTCTCGCCCGTTCCGGACCGGATTTTATATGTCTCACACTCATCACGGGGCGACTCTTTTAAAATATCATCGGTGCACTACTACAGGGCGGTATTTTAAAAACCGCTATCCCGTTTGCCGCCATATTTTAAAAGTACTCCCCACCCGTCTTATATATACTCTTCCAGTCTTTCCTGGTCAAGCACTCTCAGCAGGCTTCCATCAACAGCTATAATACCTTCCTGCGCCATTGCGCTTATCTCTCTCGACAGCGACGGTCTTGTGACACTCAGATAGTCAGCCATCTGTTCTCTGTTCATCATCAACGCTCTGTTTCCTTTGCCCCGTATCGCCGGCAATGATTGATTTTCTTTACTTTCCGTTTCCTGCTGCTCGACTATGAATCTCGCCACTTTCCCTCGTATTCCCGTCGCTCCCAGAATCCTGAGACGTCTGTTCATTTTATACGCCTTCTGCGCAAATATATACAGCAAATTATCCCTTACTTTCGGGTATGTGCCGAGAATATCCATACCTATGTTTATTACCTGAGATTTTTTTTGCGCCTCAACATACATATCATATCGGGAAATACCTATGAAAGGGTAAACTTCTCCGAACATATCCCCGGGATCTAAAATAGTCGTTATTATAAGCCGCTTTCCGCTGAATGTGTCTCTAGCCACAAGAAGTTCTCCGGAAATCAGCAGCAGAAGACCTTTCGGCTTGTCGCTTTCGCAGAAAACCATCTCTCCTTTTTCATATTCTTTCAAAGTGCTGTTACTTATGACGTCGTCGATTTCATCGTCTGCCACTCCCTTAAAAAGAGTGCTCTTTGAAAGCGCTTCAAACACTTTTTTTCCGTTCATGATTCTACTCCTTTTCCGCATTTACACATCAATATCCAGCCTGACATCAAAGGTGAAATCGGGATACATTTTTTTCACGTCTTCCGCGATATGGCGGTACACGGATTCTCTGTCCTTTATGTCGAAATCTATTATCACATCGAAGTTGACATGACGCTTTCCCAAATCCACATAAAGTCCGTGAACCTGCAGTACACCCTCGTGTCCCGTAACCGTCTCCGTAATTTTCGCGCGCATCAAAGCCGCCTCGCCGTCGTCTCTGTTTCTGGAGTATATGCCTATTCCACCTAAAATCACTCCGTGATCCACATACACGTTTTCCATGATCCGTCTGGACATGAAGTCTATTTCTCTCGCAGTCATATCTTCATCGACTTCAACGTGAAGTGACCCCAGGAATTTATCCGGACCGTAGTTATGCAAAAGCAGGTCGTACACTCCATGCACCTCGGGTTCACGGCTTACAGTGGACTTGATCCGATCGATCAAGGTTCTGTCCACTCTCCTGCCGAGCAGATCGCTCAGCGTATCGAGGATCATCTCAATACCCGCTTTACCTATAAATGCCGAAATTACAACTCCAACGTACGCCTCTATATTCACCTCGGCTATCATATACAAAACCGCGGAAAACAACACCGCGCCCGAAAGCACGGCGTCGAAAAAGGCATCTGTTCCCGCGGCCTTCAGTGCGCTTGAACGAACGCGTCTGCTCTGTCTGATGACATATCTGCCGAGAAAAATTTTCACCGCGACCGCGACGGCTATCACAAGAAGTGACCAGACGGAATAATCCGCAACCTGCGGCACCATTATCTTTTTGATCGACTCAACGGCTGCGGTGATTGCGGCATAGATTATGATCGCGGCGATTATCAGAGTACTCATGTATTCAATTCTGCCGTGCCCCAGAGGATGCTCCTTGTCTGCCGCCTTACCCGCAAGCCTGTTGCCTATTATCGTCACAACGGACGCGATCCCGTCGCTCAGATTATTGACACCATCCAGTATTATTGCGATCGAATCCGCGAGAACACCGATCAGGACCTTGATTCCCGCCAGAACAAAATTGACAAGAATACCTATGAGTCCTGTTTTCAATATTATGCGATCACGCTCGTAAAGTTTTCTTTTCTCTGTCATATCTACATTTCCAAAATCAAATACAACAACTCTTTTAACTCCGCCATTTCATTTTCGCCAAGCGCAAGGCATGATCCCATTTCCAGAGGAATATTCCTCGCTTCCTCCTGCTTTTTCCTGCCCTTGTCGGTTAAAAAAACGTTCACTATGCGTTCATCTTTTTGACTCCTCGTGCGTTTCACGTAGCCTGCGCTCTCCATCTTTTTGAGAACAGGCGTGAGCGTTCCCGAATCGAGATAAAGTCTGCTTCCCAATTCTCCCACCGTTATTCCGTCCTGCTCCCACAGCACCATAAAAATTATATATTGCGTGTACGTTATCCCAAGCGGTTTCAGTAGCGGAGTATAGGCCCCGATGACTTTTCTTGACGCCGCATAAAGCGGAAAGCACAACTGGTTCTTTAATTTTAAAGCTTCTTTTGGGTTATAACTCATTTTTTCATCCTTCTCTGCTTTTTTCTACAATTATATTGCGTAAAATATAATTTGTCAAGAGTGCCTGCTCATAACTGCGGCGCCGGGCTTTTACGGAGCCTTTCATTGAGATAATCCGTAAATGAAGTTCGGATTTCCCGACAAAATGCGTACATATGCATCCGGCAGTTCTTCATCGCAGAGCTTTTAACATATCCGCCACGCTGACTCCCCGTACCGGATCTTTAAAATCCGGTGCTATTTCGGATAGCGGAACAAGCACAAAATCCCGATTGTGCAGATCGGGATGCGGAACTTTCAGCCGTTCTGTATCTATTATCTCATTTTCCAGATAGATTATATCGAGGTCTATCGTGCGCGGTCCCCAATGCTTTGCGCGGATCCGACCCAACACGGTTTCTATGGCGAGCAGGGTATCCAGAAGTCTGTCGGGCTTCAGTTCGGTTTCCACTTCTATGACCATATTCAAAAAATCGTCCTGCTCGGTAAACCCGTAAGCCCGTGTTTCTATAACGGACGATCGTTTAATTATATCTCCGACTCTTTCAGAGATTCTTTCCAGGGCAGACGCGAGATAACTCTCTCTGTCGCCAATATTTGAACCCAAGGCAATCATGCACCTCATACCAGTTCCTCCAACATTCTCACGGCATGCAGATTTTCTTTGACATCATGCACTCTTGCCATCTCTATGTTATGCATCCGTGCGAACAGAGTTACCGCAACGGTTCCAAACAACCTGTCCTCGGGATCTTTTTCGTCCAGCAGCGTTCCTATAAAACTCTTTCTCGACACCGCAAGCAAATGCGGGCAGTTCAGTTTTGCAAACACGTCTATGTTGCGCAACAATTCTATGTTGTGTTCGTAATTCTTGCCGAAGCCTATACCGAGATCGATTATGATTTTCTCGGGGTTTACGCCTTTCCTTACCGCGTAATCTCTCTGTGCTTCAAGATATTCGTACACCTCTTTTACCACATCGTCGTAGTGCGGATTTTTCTGCATCACATCGGGTCTTCCCTGTGTATGCATTATTATCACGGGCACTTCCGCGTCTGCGACCACATCCGCCATATTTTCATCAAAGGTGAGTCCGCTTATATCGTTTATGATATCGGCTCCCGCCTCAACTGCCGCCGATGCCGTGGTCGAATTATAAGTATCGACCGAAACGAGAATTTCAGGATACCTCTTCTTAACTTCCGCTATCACGGGACACACTCTTTTGACTTCTTCCTCCGGAGACACCTTTTCGGCGCCCGGTCTTGTGGATTCTCCTCCCACATCTATGAAAGACGCGCCTTCAGATACGAATTTCCCGACCTTCATAAGCGCCTCTTCCGTTCCGCCGACTCTCGATCCTGCATAGAAAGAGTCGGGGGTGACATTTACTATCCCCATCATTTCCATCCCGGAAAACTCTTTTTTAGTTCCGTCTTTTAAAATAAAATGCTTCATCTCTAAAACTCACCTTTATTTCAACGATCCGCAACAAATCCATGTCTATGACTACAGCGCAGACCGTTTTGAAAGACTGTTTTAAAGACTGTTTTAAATAGCGTTTTAAAGTCCGTCATTCTTTTACGATCTGCGCTCAGCTTTGCGACAGCCTGCTTAGTTTTTAAATTTTTAACCGACCACCATCGCATACGCCGAGTGATTATGTATGCTCTCCTGACTTTCAACCTCAATGCAAAAGTTTTCCACTTCTTTCAGTTTACTGACCCTCAATTTTACCTCTCTGCACACATCCTCGACAAAACGCGGATTGTCGTATGCATGTTCTGTCACATATTTCTCATCCGGTCTCTTCAAAAGTGAGTAGACCGGAGCGCTCGCCGAGTCCTCCGCTATTTCAACCAGATCTTCAATCCAGAGAAATTTTTTCATCTTTATCTTTATGGAAACGTCCGCCCTCTGGTTGTGAGCTCCATATTCCGAAATTTCTTTTGAGCACGGGCATAATGTCGTTACCGGCGTTGTCACCTTCATATCAAATTCAAATTCATCTCCTGTCAGAGATGCGCTGTACTCAATACCCACGTTGAAAAAAGACGCCATCCCGGATACCGGCGCAGTCTTTTCAATAAAATACTCAAAGTTCATCATCACAAACGCAGAATCCGCTTCAAGTTTTTCTTTGGTTTCCTGAAGAATTTTCTTGACGTGGTTCAAGTCCATTCGCCTGTTCTCCTGTATGATGCCGACAAATCTGGACATATGCGTTCCTTTTTGCTTTGCGTCAAGCCCTACAAAAAGGCTGACCGTCGCCGCCGTGCTTATCCAGTCGCCGTTCTTGTTCCTGAATTCCATCGGAACCACAAACCCTTTTATTCCAACCTGATTGAGGTATATATCTCTCCCGTCGATCTGCTTCTGAACGTCTTTCATACTCACTCCCCGTTATAAACTATTCCGGAAGTCTTTGTTTCCCAAACTTCTATCTCATGCAGACATGCGTTATCCGTTCTGACCTTGGGTTCAAGTTTGTCCCAAATATACACGGCTATGTTCTCTGCCGTAGGCTGTTCTATGAAGTCATTGATATAATGATGATCGAATTCCTCAATCACTTCTTTTTTTACAAGTCTTTTTAAATCCACAAAGTCATACACCATATCCTCGTGATCCGGTTTGCCCTTTAATTTGACCACGAGTTTATATGTATGACCGTGCAATCTTTCGCACTTCCCATGATAATTAATCAAATTGTGCGCGGCGTCAAATTCAAATTCTTTTATTAAAATCATTCCACCCCGATCTCCGTAACCTCAGTCCGACCTCTGCAATCTCAACTCGATCTCCGTAATCTAAGTCCGGTCTAAGCAATCTCAACTCGATCTCCGTAATCTAAGTCCGGTCTAAGCAATCTCAGCTCGATCTCCGTAATCTCAGTCCGTTTCCCGCAATCCCCGCTGATCTAAAACTCAATTCTCATCCGGAAATTACAGCTCTTCCTTTCTCATTCATCGAGTATTCTACCATAGCCGGGAACTAATATCAAAAAACGAGACCCGCGTGCACGGAACCGGTATATTTTGAACCGTAACGACAATTTTTTCAATAGCCGTCTTCCGTTCTCGCAAGCCTCATTTTAAAGTCATTTCATGATTATTCAGTTTCTTCTTTTATGCTTCTATGCGACCTCTCCTCCGGTCTTGCTTCCTCTCGTGGCAGCCATAATTATAAGTCCCACAATTGTTCCGACCGTCGCGGGAATTACCCATCCCATTCCGTTTTCGGAAAGCGGGAGCATACTGTAAAGCTTATCTACGCTTTCCCAACCCGGGATTGCCGCTCTCACGCCGTCAGGCAAAGCGCGAACCATGTCGCAAACCGCAGATACGGCCGTGAACGCCATCGCACACACGAAAACCTTTTTGTCATATCCGAACGCTCTTCCCGCCAGGCAGAGAAGTATGATTACAATACTCATAGGATACAATAGAACCAGTACAGGAACGGCGAAGGATATGATTCTTTCAAGTCCCATATTCGCCAGTATAAACGAAACCAGTGCAAAACCTATCGCATAAGGTTTGTACTTGAACGAATTCGGGAACATTTCCTCCGAGAAAGTTTCCGAGCAGGACTGTATCAATCCTATTGCAGTCTTAAGGCAAGCAAACGTTATCGTGATTCCCAAAAGAACGGAACCGAATGTACCGAAGTAGTGAACGGCTATTCTGTTGAACGCGCTTCCGCCTTCTTCCGTCGGCGCCATTACGTTTACCGACTGTGCGCCCGCGTAGGTGAGCAGTCCGTAGATTACCGCCATGAGCACTACGCTCAGAATTCCCGCTTTAACCGTAGTCATAGATACACCGCCCGGGGATTTCACACCCAGTCTCCTGATCTGCTCTATCAGGATTATACCGAACGCCAGTGAGGCAAGTCCGTCCATGGTGTTGTAACCCTGCAAAAGTCCCGTTGAAAAACTCTTCGTCGCATAATCACCCGTTGCCGCCACATCTGCCGCGCTTCCCATCGGTTTTACGATTACCGCGATCAGCAATATAGCCAGGAATACCAGGAAAAGCGGATTGAGTATTTTACCTATCCATGTCAGGATTCCCGAAGGTTTGAGTGCAAAGAAAAGTGCTACGCCGAAGAAAAGCACTGAAAAGATCAACAGTGCAACCGTCTGCTTATCGGCAGAAACAAACGAAGAAACTCCTACCTGAAAAGAAACCGTTGCCGTTCTCGGTATTGCAAAAAGCGGTCCTATCGTCAGATAGAGGGCGCATGTAAAGAAATAACTGAATCCCTTACCCACTTTCTGTCCCATATCGAAAAGGCCTTCACTGCGTGACACACCGATCGCCGCCACTCCCAGTAACGGCAATCCTGCGCCGGTGATACAAAATCCGATTGCCGCCGGCGTGAGATTCCCCCCTGCCAGCTGGCCCATATGGATAGGAAAAATCACATTCCCCGCTCCAAAAAACATTCCGAATAACATTGATGCCAAAAAGACATACTCTTTTGTCGATATTTTTCTGTCCATAACCTTCCTCTCATTTTTCAATTCATAAGTAATAACATTGGACACATTCTAATATAGTTCATATGATAATGCAAGCACTTTTTTATTATTTTTAACAAAAAAAATAAACTTTTTTTGTATCATTCCACACCTATCGCGACATGCACGTCTAAACGGGCAGTTTTCAACAGATTTGAGAACAGATACATTTGCATCCGAAAAACATATTACAGGCCGGAGAAATCCGCACCCGACTTTTCTAAGTCTTGCGGTGCTTTTTCTTCCATTCTTTTATCTGCTCGTATCTTTCCTTATAGCGCGCCTCCAACCCCTGCTCTCCCGGATGATAGTATTCTTTTCCGCAAAGGCTCTCAGGCATGCACTCAAGACTCGTCAATTTCTCGTCGTAATTATGGGCGTACATGTACCCCTTTCCGTAATCCAGTTCTTTCATCAATTTTGTGGGTGCGTTCCTTATCTGCAACGGCACCGGTTCCGCGATAGTTTTAAGCGCATCCGCTTTCGCCTCAAGGTACGCCTTTTCCATCGCGTTCGACTTTGGTGAGAGCGCGCAGTATACTACGGCATGCGTCAGATTCACAGAGCATTCAGGCATACCTATGAGGTGGCATGCCTGAAAAGCGGCAACGGCAACTTCAAGCGCCTTCGAGTCCGCGATCCCCACGTCCTCGCTTGCAAATCTTGTTACCCTGCGCGCTATGTACATCGGATCTTCACCCGCCTCCAGCATACGGGCAAGCCAGTATACCGCAGCATCGGGATCGGAATTTCTCATACTCTTATGAAGGGCTGAAATGAGATTGTAATGTTCTTCTCCGTTTTTATCGTACAGCAGCGACTTTACGGAGGTGCACTGCTTGACGGTTTCCTCGCTAACGCGGATCGTTCCGCCATCCCCGTCACTTTCGCCGTTTAAGATCACCATTTCAAGCGTGGAGAGTGCATTTCTCGCATCCCCGTTGGAAAATCCGGCTATCGCCTCGATCAGATTTTCCTCCACAATAATACTCTTCGCCCCGAAACCCTTCAGATTATCGATGGCTCTGTGCAGTAAACGTACGATTTCATCTTTTTCCAGCTGTTTCAGGACGAATACCTTGCAGCGCGAAAGCAGCGCTCCGTTCACCTCAAACGACGGGTTCTCCGTGGTCGCGCCTATGAGCGTAATACTGCCTTTCTCCACAAACGGAAGGAACGCATCCTGCTGCGCCTTGTTAAACCTGTGTATCTCATCGACAAAAACAATCGTTTTCTCCCCGTAAAAACGATTCGATTCCGCCTGTTTCATAATCTCCCGTATTTCCTTTATCCCGCTTGTCACCGCGGAAAATTCTATAAAAGAGCTCTTTGTTCTGTTCGCTATGATCTTCGCCAGCGTCGTCTTACCCACTCCGGGCGGCCCCCAGAATATCATCGAGGACAGCATGTCGCTTTCTATCAGGTTTCTGAGTATTTTCCCTTTCCCGAGCAGATGACTCTGACCCACAAACTCATCAAGGTTTTGCGGTCTGAGTCTATCCGCCAAAGGTTGATTTACATTGTCCGAATTAAAAAAGGTCTGTTGTTTCATCTTTCTTTACCTGCAATCAACTACACCACCTGCAATCAACTCCGCCGTCTGTTCTTCCGTCAGTTCCGTATTTATTTGGTGATTAACTCTCTCCTCATTTATTTGGTGATTAACTCCGCGCTCTGTTTCAATATGGTGAACCCGACCTGAGCCGTGGCGGACAGTTCTTTCGTTTCAAAATCCGTCATCCTGCCGATTCCGTTCAGGCGACTGCCTCCTATGTGAGTGAACTCGACATTGACACTGAACTTTTCAGCGGTCATGGCTTTTATAAAACTGACAGAAATATCCGTGGTCGCAACAAGGTGTCCCGTATACGCAACGGCTCCTATTCCAACCGCATAGTCCATCAATGCGGAAATGATCCCGCCGTGCAGCCAGTCATAAGGATTTTTGTGCAGTTCTTTCACATTGTACATATAGTCTATTGTGACTTGAGGCGATACCGTACAGTTTTCACAAATCAATTCCAGACTTGCGTTCAGTCTTTCCGGCTGTTTCTTCGCCGCATGCAAAGCCTCTTCGATATTACTTTTGAAATCCGTTCTGTCTATTCCGTTCACCTTCTACCCTCAATCTTTCCTGAAATGATTATAATTTTTCCCCGGCAGCAGTTTTTTCCCCTGTATTGATGCCAGTTCGGTTACCGTAACCATCTCAAAACCTCTTTTTTTCAGTAACCTGCAGATACGATCCACTGTTTTTGCGGTAGCCTTGTGTATATCGTGCATTAAAACTATATCCCCGTCTCGCGTCCGCTTCCTGACAGCCTTAAATGTTTTTCCCGCGCTTCTGGTCTTCCAGTCCAAGGTATCCACCGACCACGAGATATTAGGTCTGTTCATTACGGAAAGCACCATGTTACTGAGACCGCCGTAAGGCGCCCTGCATATCTGCGGAGAAACTCCCGCCGCAGCCTTTACTTTTGCATCTGTTCTGGAGATTTGATCTCCCACTTTTTTCTTCCTGAGTTGCGGCAAAAATGGGTGACTGTAAGAGTGATTTCCTATCTCACACCCCTGTGAAACCTCTTGTTTTATAAGAACTTCAGTGCGTTTATTTATCATCGCCCCCACAACAAAAAAGGTTGCGCGGCAGTCATTGTCGGCAAGGGCTTTCAAAACCACGGGGGTATTCTTGTTTGACGGTCCGTCATCGAAGGTCAGCGCAACATGCTTCTTACCCGGATCATAGACAGAAATTCCTCTTTTTCTTATGTAACCGTACTTGTTCTTCCCCATTTTGAGCTTGTACCAGTCTTCGATTTCCCTGTCAGCCGGAATTTTTTCACCGAAAAAGTAAGTTTTTAACACCTTTGCATCTTCTTCCATGCTCCCGTACACATTCACCTTTTGTTCCGTAACCGTAAGTCCGATCCCCTGCGGTACAGGCTCAAATTTAACAGGTTGTTGCGTCCTCGGCGTGTAGGCATACACAGCCGCCGCCACCATCAAAAACACTATTATTTTTATTATTGTTCCCGAAAATTTCTTTAACGACATATCTTTGATAAAATCCTGTGAAACTTCAACTTTCGCTCCCTCTTTCGCAACTATATTCTAAAGTATTTCGTGGAATAAGTGAAGCGAAAATTGCTCATAAAAAAACAGCGCGGTAGTAAAGTGAAAATTGCCCACAAAAAACAGCGCGGTGCGACAGGACACATCCGCGCCATCAAATACATATTATCATCTACTCCTTATCTTTTGTACTATCACTACGAGGTCGGCGACAACTATAAACAAACCTGTGTACTTAAACTTACTCAGCAGCGAATCTGCGATTACTCGCCTTTATTCTTAATCCAATAATCGCAATCTTCGTACCCGTCGGCAACGGTGTGTTCTCTGTAAAGAGTTCCTCCAAAATGCTCTATAACCGCCTTGTCCGTCTCACAAAAATACGGCATCAGTTCGCTATATCCGTTCTTTTTCGCAAAATCGGCGATAGGGCAACCCACAAGGTGAATACTGATTCCTTCCTTGTGATTAAGCGGATTCACTTCCATACCCCACGTATTATTCCATGAGCCGTCCTTCTTGTGTCGGTTCAGTTTTTTCGCTCTGAGTCTGAAAAGAGCGTGAAAAATTTTTCGTACGAGCTTATTGTTTAGATTAAACCTGGAAAGTTGACCGCCCTTCTTGTTTCCAATCATCATCCCAAAGCACATGTCCGTAATTTCATCCGAAGACATATTACGATCCATAAACTCGTAATATGCAAAAGCAGATAAGGCGCCGTAAAAGTTTTTCGACATCGGATTGTCTTTTCCTCCTATGCTCGGAACGTCGTTTGAAAATTTTTCATAGATCTCAATAATTTCCTGATACTTTTCTTTTGCCTTGTCGGCAGAATATTTTTTGCCCAATTCTTTTTTTATCCATGCCTTAGAATCTGGTGGAATTTCATATATTGCCATGACATTGCCTTTCCCTAATACTGTTTTGTACCGAATACGCCAAACATAAACTTGTTCTTTATGATTTGAACATCTATAAATCCCGCCTCTCTCATATAGGTTCCAAGTTCTTCCGATTTCCATGAAGTCATATTGGGGATCATCTCTTCCCAACGCTTATCGGGATCTCCCGGATCATTGACGATAATAAACTTACCTCCTTCTTTCAAAACCCTTTTAATCTCTGCAAAACATTTACTCATATCCTTCCAAAAGTAGACTGTTTCAAATGCTGTGGCAAGATCAATAAAGTTGTCTTCAAAAGGGAGTTCATCCGCACTTCCTTTATAGACTTCGCAACGTCTTCCAATATGTCTTTTGTTCACAGCTTTTGATTTTTCTACACTGACATCAGAAATATCAACACCGTATACCATGCCTTTGGCAGATTTATCAAGCAGTCTTTTAATATTGAATCCTCCTCCGCATCCAATATCTACAATATTCCCTTCAGCAGGAACATCAAATTGTGTAAATGCCCATTTCGCCATGGGAGTATGCCCCCAGTTCATGCCTGAAAGCATCAACTTCCCGATTACTCCTTTAGGATTCCCAAAATTATCTTTGATCGCCATTATGATTCTCCTTCCGCATAAGTGTAATGATACCTACTTCATATATTTTCCCAATCATTTCCATGCACTGTATAATAGTTTCTCTTTTCTTATCTGAAAGAACAAGTCTGAACAGCGTTCTTATGTATCCGTCCATCAGGATTTCCATCGTCTGTTCTTTAATGAAATTTAAGGTTTTACCTTCAGCACTTTCTGCACTTTCTGCAGCTATATTAATCCCCGTCACATTCCTTCTTGCTATATTGTCAAGAAATCCTTCATACTTGGTTCCCTTTGCACAGTCAATAATCAGTTTTACAGCATCACGATCTGAAATTAGGACGTCTACAATCTTTGGAATATTTTTGTAATAGATGTCGCCCATATCGTAAAGACGTTTCTCTTTCGGTAGAGCCTGCATTTCATTTTGTATTTTATCAAGGATCTCCATCAACCGTTCCGCTACAGGATCGGTAAGAGCATAAAAAAGTTCTTCTTTTGAACTGAAGTATCCATATAACGCACCATGCGTATACCCCGCTTCTGAAGCAATTTTCCGAAGCGGTGCCGCTTGATAGCCATACTCGAGAAAAATTTTTCGTGCACTTTCAAGTAACAATTGTTTCGTTGCAAACTCTTCATGCCTTATCTGTTCTCCCGTTTCCATATCACGCTCCATACATTACCTAACTATATTACTTAGTAATATAGTAATTTTCAATTCTCGTTTTGTCAAGAACAAAACTAAATATGTCTGTCATTTTTTTGAACACACTATTTATTTATTTGTTATTATTTTTCGTTTCTAATTTTATCTAATTCCGTCATATTCTCAACATCAATTATTTCAACTCCTTTTTCGTTAAGTTTCTTCCTGAATACAGCTATACCCAAATAAGCCATTATGATTGAAACGATTGGATTGACTAAGTTCAAAAATGCATATGGAAAATATGTAAAGGTACCCACACCTAAAGTCGCAGATTGATATGCTCCGCAACCATTCCATGGGAACATTGGCGACCATAGGGACCCTCCATCTTCCAATGTTCTGGACAAATAATATCTTTCCAACCCCATATCGTCATAAATCTTGTAGTACATTCTTCCGGGAATAATGTTTGCTAAATACTGATCTGTTAATACGAAGTCGCATAAAATTCCTGTTACAATTGTGGTAGCAACTAAGCTTCCTACTGAATGAACAATCTTGATAATCTGTTCTAATATTACTTCCGTGAATTGAGCTTTTTCAAGTATTCCACCGAAGCAAAGGGCAAAAATAATCAATGAAATCGTCCACAACATATTGTTAACACCACCTCTGGTAATTAACTTATCAACAACCTTAACCCCTGTTTCCCCAACATATCCATTCTGAAGCGCATCTAGAATACCATACAAGTTGACGTGCTGGAAAATCACCGCAAAAATACACCCTACAAACGCTGCAAGCAACAAGGAAGGAATAGCAGGGACCTTTTTGACAGCAGTTATCAATACGATGATTGGAGGAATGAACAACCATGGCGTAATATTGAATTCCTTGGCCAATGAGGATTTAATGACTTCAATATTTTCCAAATTTGCCGAAGAAGAATCAAAGCCAAGTCCAATAACTAAGTAAATAGTAAGAGCAATTATGAAGCTTGGAACAGTTGTGTACATCATTGATCTAACATGTTTGTAAAGATCAGTTTCAGCAGCTGCGGCTGCAACGTTAGTACTGTCTGATAAAGGAGAAATCTTATCTCCAAAATATGCTCCGGAAATAACCATACCTGCTGTAATTGCAGGATCAATTCCAAGACCTGTACCGATTCCCATTAAGGCAACACCTATCGTTCCACCTGAAGTCCAAGCACTTCCGGTAGCAACGGAAACGATAGCACATAGTATGCAACCTGTAGGTAAGAAAAATTTAGGGGAAATAAGTTCCAGCCCATAATAAACCATGGCAGGAACAGAACCGCAAAGTACCCATGAACCAATTAGCATACCTACGCACATCACGATAATCAGCGCTTCAATTGCACGATATACGCTGGTTAACATTCCATCCCTAATATCAGTCCAGGAACAACCTACCTTTAATGCCATTCCTGCGGCTAATATTGTGGAAATAACAATAGGTATGTGCGGGTCTACCTTTAGCTTAACCATAGCTGTAACAATAATTACGGCCATGCCGATGATCGGTACTAAAGCTTCCCAAACTTTTGGTTTTCTTTCATTTTTCATAGTAAAACCTCCTGATAATATAATTCCAAACACGCATAATACAATATGCAAAGCATTTAACTGACACAATACTAGTACGCAAGTATTGTGCCAACGTATTTTCTCGGAAAACCAGCAATTTCTATGTTGGATTTTCGGAATAAACAAAAAAGAGGAAATAAATTTCCTGACTGCGGAAATTTATTTCCTCTTTAACTCCTAATAAAATCACTCTCTGAGCTTTTCAACCCATTCCTTTAAATCGTAATCCGCGATTTTGTTCCTAAGTTGTCGGTTGCTGATACCTAACAGCAAGGATGCCCGGGTAAGGTTCCCATTCGACTGTAGGATTTTCTCTTTAATATATTCTGCCTCAACTTTGCTCCTAACTTCCCGTAAGCTTCCGCACTTATTTTCATAACCTGTAAGAATCGGAGTTTTCCGTGCCTCGCCGGTTTTATCTACAATGGGCAAATAATATTTTGCGTTTTCATATTCGATCCTGCCATTTTCTGATAGAACTACCAGCCTTTCAATAATTGTCTTGAGTTCCCTTATATTTCCCGGATAGTGGTATTCCTTTAACACGTGTATGATGTTTTCGTCTATGCTTTCAATGATTTTGCCGAATTTTGCTTCAGATTTCTTTATAAAGTATTTTATAAAGCTGTCTATATCTTCAGGACGTTCCCTTAAAGATGGAACGCATAAAACGATTCCATTGATTCTATAAAGAAAATCCGCCCTAAACTCCTCTTTTTCAATCCGCTCATAGATATCTTTGTTGGTTGCTGAAATCAAGCGTATATCTACATCAATTTTTTCGTTACCACCAACTCTTTCAATCTGTTTATTCTCAATGACTCTCAGCAACTTTACCTGTGTATTTAGAGAAATATCAGCGATTTCATCTAAAAATAAAGTCCCTTGATTCGCAAGTTCAAACTTACCGATTTTCTTATTTATAGCACCGGTAAATGAACCCTTTTCGTGCCCGAAAAGCTCAGATTCCAGCACGCCTTCAGAATATTCACGGCAATTAACCTCTAAAAATTCCTTGTCTTTTCTTAAACTTTTAGAGTGAATATACTTGGCTATTACTTCTTTCCCTACACCTGATTCCCCTAAAATCAATACGGAAATATCGCTCCCCGCAATTTTGTCGCATGTTTCTAAAAGCTTATTATATGCATCATTTTTGGAGTCTAACAAGGCCGAAACTTTTCCATCTAAAATCTTAAGTTCTGAATCTCTGGCAGGGAATTTTTCTTCTAAGAACTTATTTATATCAAATATCAAACTTTCAGGGTTACTGCTCTTGATGAAATAATTATATGCGCCTATCTTTAAGGCTTCTACTGCCGTTTCTACTGTTCCGTATGCAGTTACCAAGATCACTCCAATTGCAGGATCATATTCTTTAATCCATTTTAATAACTGTATTCCTGTTTCTTCTTTCATTATTAAATCAGTTACTACAATTTCTATTGCCTCGGATTTAATTATTTTGATGACCTCGCTGATACAAGAAGCAGTATGAACCTTGTAACCCTTTTCTTGTAAAATAAGGGAAAGCATTTCTCTATAATCCCTCATATCATCCACAACCAAGATTTCATGTTTATCTTTCATATTTCCCCATTTCAAAGTCTAAAAATATATTGAACTTAGTACCTACACCTACAGTACTGTCTACTGAAATATCACCGTTAAATTTTCTGACTTCATTATACACTAAATATAAACCCAGACCGCTGCCGGAATCAATATCCTTAGTAGTATAAAAGGGTTCAAAAATTGATTCTAAATTGCTGTTTGGAATGCCACAGCCATTGTCAGAAACCGTGAGTTCAAGTGAGCTTTCTTCAGCTGAAATTTCCAGGGTAATAATATTATCACTATCCTCTTTTTCAAAAGAATCAATAGCATTTTCGATTAGGTTAATCAAAATAATATTGATAGATTCTACATTTATTTCCACAAACTTGTTCCCTTTATGCTTAAAATCCAGGTGTACATTTTTAGCCTTTAATTTCGGCGCCATTAAAGTTACAGTATTTTTAACTAAGATTAGAATATCTTCCTTTACATATCTATCCATTGTGGGTTTGGAAAAGCTTAACAGATGTTCAATTAAATTGTTTATCCTGTTAACGGAATTTTCCATCATAGAGATTGCTCTATTTTTGGATTCCTTAGACATATCCATTTTTATTAAATAAAGACCGTTTCTAATGATGCCCAGGGGATTTCTTATTTCATGAGATAATCCTACGGAGAGTTGTCCCATAGCCATCATCTTATTTTCCTGATGCAACTTTCTTTCGACAATCAGTTTTTCCGTAACATCATCTATACTTAAAACTTTGAGATTCCCACTTTTTGAAATATATGGCGATATTTTAACATTGTAACATCTATTATTACAAATGCTTACAAAATTAGTATTGGAAGCTGATGAGAAATCTGAATTCGTCATTTTTTCTTTCAGTATTTCATTTAGTCCTCTTATACTAAAAATATCCTTATCTGTTAAGGTCTTTTCATCATCAGTAATTAAAGAAAGAAGAGCTTTATTATACTCTATTATCTTTGCATTGATATCCACAATTAGCAAGGCTGTATTTAGATTATTTAATATTAAACTTATATTCTCTTTTGCATTGGAAATCTCTTTGGTTTTTTCTTTAACGTTTTTTTTGAGGAGATAATTCCAAACGTACAAGCTTCCGGCAATTAAAATCATAATTAGGGCTATGTTTATAAAAGCGCTGTACTCAATTCCTTCGCCTCGAATGGATTCAGAAATGCCAAACCATTTCTGTTGAACCTTAGATACAATATTATTTTTTTTAGTTTGCAGAATCCCCTTGTTCAAAACGGATAGAAGCGCCTTATTACCCTTGTTTACAGCTAATACTACATCTTTTTCATATAGTAATTCTACATTATATTTCTTGGTTTCATAAAGATCAAACTCTTTCCAATAATTGGAAACTACCACTTCGTCACCTATGGCGCCGTCAACTTCACCACTTTGCAAGAGTTTCAATACCATTTTAGTATTATCCACATATACGAATTTAGCCGGCTTAAAATTATGTTTTCTCAAGAGTTCCTTAATATATTCTTCTGCCAAATCTCCTTTAGGAATGGCTAAAGTTTTGCCTCCTAAATCATCTGCTCTCAAACCGGAAAATTTCTTTTTAGAAGAAATAATTACTGTCTTCAGTCTGTATATTGGAATTGATAAATCAAATTCCGTCGCTCTGACTTCACTTGGAAACATGTCACAAACATCTATTTTTTTCTTCCTTAAATTTTCTACTAAATCATAGAAGGGATACATTTTAATGTTTATAGGTGTTTCCGTTTCCAGTGATAGGTAATTGGCGTAATCAACTATTAATCCGGTGTACTCATTTTTATCTTTATCAAAATAGGAAATTGGAGGTGCAGTAATATCTGATCCTAGTTGGATCACACCGTGTTTTTTTAAATATGCTCGCTCCTCCTTAGTAATCGGTGAAGAATATTTTAAGTAGGTAATTAAATTTGTACCAAATTGAATTACCACAATTTGATTATAAAAAATCACAATCACTATCAGTGCAACAAAAATTAAGAGGAATCTCCTGAAAATTTTCACGTTCTTTCTCCCCGAAATATGACTCAAGCAAAAAAATTATTAATCGTTTTCTACAGTAATACTCATATGCATATATTCTACGACATGGATTTAAAATTTTCCATAGATGCATTATCTGTGGGATCGCTCCACTTTTCCATTTTCCCACGGAGAGTATGATCTTGTCATTCGGGTGCTCATTCCCAGACCCTCTGCAATCTTTTGAAAACGACATTTCCTCTCCGTCCTATCCTCGTCATTGACAAGCTCAGATCCTTTCGCACCTTAGATGAACTGCGTCTATGTTGCTTTAAATACATTAATCGTTACAACTCGAAACGACTTCATTCTACACTTGGCAACTACACTCCGGATGAAATAGAAGAATTTTTCATTGAAAGGCAGTCATAACTTCGGCTTTTCTCAAAATTATGTTGTAAAATTGTGTCAACATACTTGACTATGTTGCACTTTTTTATCATGTATATCTTCTACATCTAACCCACCATGCAATCCCATGTATCCCGCATTCTGGAATATAGCAAATTCTTCGTTTGTGATGACTCCTGCATCATATGCGGTTTCCACCAAAAGCCAATTCCATTGTTTAATGTCTCCACGTACAACAAGTCTTCTTCTGTCTTCATCAAGCTGATTAAAATGATCTGCTATTTCTTGACGATATGTTTGTATGGCAAAATGGGTTTGTCCAAGTGCAATCACTTCTTTTCTCGGGTCGCCATTTTGCACAATCAAATAGCAAGCATATCTCGTAAGTTCATACTCTTTTATAGACTTGCTTGTAGCACCTGCTTCCACAATTTTGCTGACCTCAGCAAAATCGTATTCTACTTCATGACCGCTATTCTAACAAGCAATCATCGCTCTATCAACGACCTTCTGAAAATTTCTCCATTGAGAATAGTCAAGTATAACAGCAAGTTCTCTTGCACTCCAATACTCGCTTCCATCTTCTCTGGCATACTTAATATCTTCAAATTTTTTGTATTCTTTTGCTTTTAAATTTGGCCTAAACATACCTCTCGTTATTTTCTATAATAGCCAATTTGTATATCAACTATTCTTCTTTATCTCTATATTTTTCAATAAGATTCCCTTGAGAGTCTTTCCATTCCACCCATCCGTTATTAGATTTCCCAATAACTATCCACCCGGCACTTGAGGGATTCATACATACAATATCCTCTTGTAAAATATTGTCTTTTATTTTTGCATTTCTCCTGATTGATGGTATATATCCGTTGTCGGTATTACCACAAATACTTCCTTTTAATACTGTAAATACTCCATCTTTTACTATAGCTTTTCCATTTACTTTTCCGAACCCTTTTATATTACGATTTAATACATATTCCCCATCCGGGACAAACCCAGCCTCCGTTTTAAGTTTTATCTCTTCTGTAGATTCTTTGAATACTTCTTTTTTACTTTTATCTTTAGGATATATTTGTTTACCATCTAAAGAAGATAATAAGGATTTTGCCACCTCTATATCCAACGCGAATAATTCAGTGCCAACAATTCTACTTTTACTAAAGATGTCATGAATAAGTTTTTCTTTCTCATCATATCCGTCCACTTCTATAGCAAACGTCTTCTTTAAACCTGTGATATTGGCATATCCATTGTTTTCCAAAAACCTCATTCTATTTTCAAATTGGTCATTTCCCGTCTTTCCAATCTTAATAAGACCGGGAACAACTGTAGTCATTAAATATATTATTCCTTTTGCCATAATTTATCCTCTTTCAACAAATATGTTTACACGGCTTAGTTTAATCAATTATATTTCTGGCCATCTTCTGCTGCCAAAGGCAGAATTTCATTCTCACTATTCATATATGAATAGTCATTACGATCATCTTCAAAATTATAATTATCAGTCCAAAGCTCACACTGCGTCATCACAGTCTGAACGGCATCATCCATTCCTTCAGGTGGATATTTATGTTTTTTCAAAAGTTTTTTAATCAACATGCGCATTTTAGCTCTTGCCGACTCACGTTTCTGCCAATCAATCGTCTTATTCTTACGTAGAGTATCTGCTAATTCTTTTGTTATTGCAATGAGTTCATCATTTTCATAAAAATCTTTAATTGCCTGAGGCTTTGTTAAGGCGTCATAGAAAGCAAGTTCATCAGCAGTTAGTCCTAATTTATCTCCTTCTTGATGTGCCGCTGCAATCTGTTTTGCCAACTTTAACATTTCTTCTATAACTTCCTCATTGGTCAACATACCATTAAGGTATGAGTTGAGAGCACGTTGCATAATCTCGCTGAACTTTTCAGATTTAACGATATTGGTTCTGCGATAAACGGAAACCTGCTCTGCAATTAATTTTTTCAATAGTTCGACTGAAAGGTTCTTCTCTTTCATATTTGCGACTTCTTGAAGAAATTTAGGGTCAAACAAAGAAAACTCCTCTTTGATGTCTGAGAACAAATTTATTACCCCATCACTTTTAATACTCTGTTTCAAAAGTTCATTTATTCTTGCATTCATTTCCGGTAATGAAATCTTTTTGCCAACTCCGGTGTTTGTAAGTCTTAGAACAAGAACTCGAACAGCCTCAAAAAATGCTGCTTCAAATCTACTATCTTCATCAACTAAAGAAGAGCAAAGAGAAAGTGCCTGATGGAGCATAAGGGCTTCTTTTACAAATGAGTCTTTATCATCGACTTTTTCTCTACCCATAATAAAATTCACAGCACCACTGATAGTTTTAGCTCTTCTAAGGTCTGTTCCATTTTGGAATTTCGAATAATCATATCCGTAGAACTTATCACGGCAAACCGACAACTTCTCCATGAATTTCGGATATGCAACCTTTGCAACATCTGTATCGCCATAGTTCTTTTTATCACGAGAAGTATAGTCATTCATAGCTTGCTTCAATGCAGTAGCGATTCCAACATAATCAACAATGAGACCACCTTCTTTATCGCGGAATACACGGTTTACACGAGCAATTGCCTGCATAAGATTGTGTCCGGACATAGGCTTATAAACATACATAGTGGCAAGAGAAGGAACATCAAACCCGGTCAACCACATATCAACAACAATTGCAATCTTCATAGCACTGTTGTTATCTTTGAATTTCTTTGCAAGCTCATTCTTATGGTGTTTATTACCAATAATCTGTCGCCATTCTTCCGGGTCATTGTTACCGGAAGTCATAACAACACCCACTTTTTCAGTCCAAGACGGGCGAAGTTCCAATATTCTCTTATAAATCTTCATGGCAATAGGACGAGAGTATGCAACAATCATCGCCTTACCGGTAAGCAGATTCTCTCTATTATTTTCATAATGGTCAATAATGTCACAAACAAGGGAATTTATGGTGTTATCATTTCCAAGCACTGCTTCCATCTGGCCAAGCTCTCTTTTGCTCTTTTCGAGAACTTCATTATCTGCATTAAGAGCCATTAAATCATACTCCGCATCAATCATTTCCAAAGTTGTTTGATCAAGATTCAATTTAATTACACGACTCTCATAATACACAGGACGAGTTGCTCCATCTTCAACCGCTTGTGTCATATCATATATATCAATATAATCACCAAATACTTCACGGGTACTGCGATCTTTAGCTGAAATAGGCGTGCCGGTAAATCCAATATATGTAGCGTTTGGAAGCGTATTACGAATAATTCTTGCTGTACCGATAACACGTTTTGCTACTTCTTCGCCATCTTCATTTTTGCTAATCTTAATCTTTTCAGCAAGTCCATATTGTCCCCTATGAGCTTCATCAGCCATAACTATAATATTATGGCGTTCAGACAGTGGCTCGTTAGACTCCTCAAATTTCTGCATAGTAGTAAAGATTATGCCGTTTGCCTGTCTTCCGGCAAGCAAAGTTTTGAGATTTTCTCTACTTTCTGCTTGTAACGGTTCTTGTCTTAAAAAGTCCTTACATTTTGCAAACTGACTATAAAGCTGGTCATCAAGGTCATTTCTGTCGGTAAGTACAACGATAGTAGGGGTATCTAATGCTTCCTGCAATAAATGAGCATAGAACACCATTGAAAGTGATTTGCCACTTCCTTGTGTATGCCAAAAAACACCACCCTTACCGTCAGTAACGGTAGCGTGCTTTGTAGATTCAATCGCTTTTTTTACTGCAAAATACTGATGGTATCCGGAAAGAATTTTAAAGGTGTTAATCCCCTCATTTGAGAAACAAATAAAGTTCTTGATAATATCAAGTAGTCTTTCTTTTTGGAATATTCCCTCAAAGAAAGTGTCAAACTTTGCATACTGTGTATTTTCGTAGTTCCCGTCTTTTGTTTTCCACTCCATAAAGCGGTCTTCTCCGGAAGTGATAGTCCCCGCTTTAGATGTCAACTGATCGCTCATAACGCAGACAGCGTTATATATAAACATAGACGGAATTTCCTGCATATAGTTGCGGAGCTGTCTATACGCTTCGGAAGCGTCCGTTTCTTCACGAGAAGGGGATTTGAGCTCAATCAAAACTACCGGCAATCCGTTCAAAAATAGAATTACATCCGGTCGTTTATTGCTATTTTCAATAAATGTCCACTGATTAGCCACGATAAATGAATTGTTATCGGGGTTTTTATAATCAGCAAGATATACGATAGAGGAACGCTCCTCACCGCTAACAAAATATTTTACAGGAATACCGTTTTGCAGATAGTCCATGAATACAGCGTTTTTCTGCACAAGCTCACCGTTTTCAAAATTTTTGAGTTTATATAGTGCTTCTTGAATAGCCTCATCCGGCAAACCTCTATTCAAACGATATAGATATTCAATCAGAACATCTTCATATAATGGGCTATAAAAATCTCTTTTAATATCCGGACCATATGTGTGCTCATATTCCAAATCATTTTGAAATAATTCAATTATTGAATTTTCATAATCTGCTTCAATATATTCTCCCGACATAAATCTCCCTCCTATCTTATTCGTTTTCTCGTTCAAAATGAAATCTCCATAGTTTCTCAATATCACTATAATTAGCACTTTTATCTTTAGGCGTATTTGTATCTCCCACACGAGTATATATTTGATAACTATTTATTCCCTTATATCTTTCCGTTAAGAAAAAAGGTACAAATTTCGAACTTTTACAAACTATTACGCTAATATGATAATGTAAGTAAAACAAATTTTTAACTTCGATATTTGGCATATGATCACCTGCAAAATGCTTACTTTTAAGGAAATCTAAGATATCATTAGATTTCAATTTATCTTTTATACCCACAACCTCACAATCATCAGTAACACCAAAAATTAAATAAGAATCACAATTACCTGTATTATTTGATAAACATAAAATATCATGTAATAAATCCTCTTTATTTATATGATATTCCCTTTTATAATCATAAAAATACTTTTCATCTTTGTTGTTAATTAAATCAACTATTTCTTTATTAATAGGGTCAATAGATAATTCTTTACACTTCAATTTATCAATTATTGTTTTCAATTGTTGTTTTTCTTTTTCATCAACCCTTCCATTAATCACAGAATTTTTCTTATTATTTGTATCATAAATAGTAACTATTGCCCCACTATTTGAAAATTTAATTTGCCAATTTTTACCTTTATTTTCTCTTTCAATACAATCAGATATCTTGTATCCAATATCATGTAAATTATCCTTAATATAATTGATATCGATGCTAATTTTTGACATTTTTAATTCCTTTCTAACTCTTACATAATATAAACAAGAATTTAGCGGCTTAGAGGTCAATGTTGGAGACGTCGATCTCGCCGGACATGAGTTTCGGAAGTAAAGCATCGCGAATACCAGAAAGTCTTCTGTTTTCTGCTTCAAGCATAGCTTGCTGTTCAAAAAGCGGTTTACAGAATTCGCTAAACATACGCAGAGTTTCATTATCAGGGATTACGGCAGGAACAGATTTCATGCCTGAGCCAGAAATCTCCTTGAATGTAGATCCTGAAGCCATCCCCTCAATGGTTGGCAAGACTTGCTTAAGGAAGAAATACAAAAAAGCAGTACCGACATTAGTATTGGGAATGACTGATTTGAAACCCTGATTAGTCGTTACGGCGTTTGATGCGATGGCTATGTATCCAATTGGTGCTCTTGAGCTGAACAGAACAGTTCCTTCCGGCATTTTCGTCGCACTGCTATTTGAAAAGCCAATGTCAGAAATATCATTCTCACCATGCGAGATGAACTTTGACTTATCAACAGATAGATCCTTTGGCGTAATCCACGGAATTCCATGTTCAGAATAGTATTCTGGATGTTTCTTGGAAGGAGTTCCGCCACCAACCACAGTACCGAGATCAGAAAGAGTTCCCTGCGGCCAAGCGGGATCGGCATTTGCAATAAATCGGTCAATGAAATAGACCTGCGCTTGGACCTCTAAATTCTTGTTTATCGCATTATTGAGTTCAATCTTATCGTCTATCATTTCCAAATATCGAGCAATTTTCTTTTGTTCTTCTACATCTTTAGGGATATCAACTTCCAAGTCGTTAATATCACTCCTGTTTACAGAACCAAATACTGTACCACTCTCCTTTTGAAGCAAATGAGAAACATAATATTTCATCATATAAAACAAAAAACTTTGATTTCCGTTCTTCATTCTCAACGAGCAAACACCACGCCCCAAACACATATCCACCAGAGTAATATTAAGAGCTCCAACAGGTGCTCTAACACTCATTATCACATCTCCAGCCTTAGCAAATTTTGTCATCACTGTTGTGTAAGTATCAAAAGTAGGATACTTAAATCCAAACGTTCTATTTCCTTGCAAAAAAGGATAACCATTCTTTTCTGTGTTATAGTATTCAGATTTAGGCGATTGTCCCATTGTTACATCTACAATGTCTTCCAATCTATATCTCATACCCAATCGCCCCCAGATTCTTTTTAATTTCCTCTTCCAATTCATGCGATTTCTTGAACATACTTGAAAGCTCCGAGGTCAATCTTGTCATCTTTTCTTCAAATGGCTCTCCATCGTCTTCCTGTTCTTCAATGCCCACATATCGACCGGGAGTTAAGATATAATCTTGTTTTGCTATATCTTCTATTGATGCTATGGCAGAAA
>ERZ773099.286-NODE-286-length-44636-cov-6.508961_pt1 | contig 44636 bp, 21 predicted proteins | sample MGYA00511120_ERZ773099 | MGnify/ENA primary metagenome ERZ773099 (study PRJEB29015, sample SAMEA2738012) | human oral metagenome | biome: human oral; feature: human-associated habitat; material: dental | place: China | collected 2104 ... | reverse complement strand
TGGGAACATTGACCGCGAACGCCTCGATCACACTGGTGTGCACCTGGGACGACAGGTCCATCTCGATGGTTCCCTGCTGCCCCAACCCACTCCACACAACTGTCCCGCGTCAAGTATTTGGCAGGATTTCTTTGGTTTCAAAGGTAGGCCTGGTGGGGTCGGTCAGGCCAAAGTGGATGTCGAGGGGTCAGTTCCAGGCGATGGCCTCGCGGGGACGCGACTGGTTGCACTCGACCCGGTAGGCCTCTGCTCGCTCGATGAGGGTGAGCGGATCCGGGATCTCGTCCAGGAAGAGCCGTTCGTCTTTCAAGGTCCCGAAACGCGTTCACGGGACCCCTTCTGCCCGAGGCTTTTCACCCTGATCCGAACATTTCGCAGCTCGGGACGGGCAGTGACGAACAGTTTGAAGTTCAACAACCGGAACGGTCCAAAGTCGACGGGGGTGGGGTCGATCTCACAAGCGTCACTGAGTGGGAGCCAACAAGGGTCTCGTAGTCGGCATGCCCGCCTCCAACCGGATCACTCTACGTGGCATCCGAGCCCGAGAAAGCACGCGCTCTGGCCCAACGCTTGGAGATCCACCACACCCCCAAACATGGGTCATGGCTCAACATCACCGAAATCGGACTCTCCGCCCTGGCCCGCCAATGCCGCGACCGGCACATCAGCGTCCTCGACCTCCTCAACCACGAACTCACCGCCCGGTAGAACACCACCAACGCTGACCAGCGCCGGGGCAAACACTCACCGATGACACGACCGGTCACGACCTCCAGGGCCGCGAACAAGGTAGTGGTGCCGTTACGTTTGTAGTCGTGGGTCATCGTCGCTGCCCGACCCTTCTTGATCGGTAACCAGGGTTGGGTACGGTCCAGGGCCTGGATCTGCGAGCTTGTCACCCACACACAGCACGATCGCCTGCTCCGGCGGGTTCAGATACAAACCCACCACGCCGGGTAAGTTTCGCCTCGAACTGGGGATCATTCGACAGCTTGAACGTGTCCACCAAGTGTGGTTTCAGCCCACACGCCGCCCAGATCCGCTGCACCTGCGACGACGAAATCCCCACCCGCTCGGCCATACCCCGACACGACCAATGCGTCTGGCCCACAGGCTTGGCATGCAAGGTCAAGTCAACGATCTGCTCGATCGTGGCCTGCGGGATCGAGGGTTTGCGGCCCCGCCCCAAACGAACCTCACCCAACTGGGCCAACCCCTCTTCAGCGAACCGTTCCCGCCACGCCCGTACCGTCTTCGGAGTCACCTTCACCTCGGCCGCGATCGTCGTGTTCGCCACCCCGTCCGCAGCCAACAACAACGCACGGGCCCGTTGAACCTGCCGATACGCCGCCGACGTACTCCGGGCGATCACCTCCAATGACTCACGCTGGCCAGGCAACAACTCCAAAGCAGGGGCAGCATCACGCATACCCCCAATCCACCCCACAACCAAGCAACTATTTACGGGACACACCACTAGGACGGTGACCACCGGCGGCTCAGGCTGGTTCGCGACGGTGAAGCTGCGGCCGGGCCGCTTACCACGCGCACGGCCATGCCTGCACCTACTCAGCCGTCGCTGGGGATCACACGGGCACGGACGCCCGGCCGTTGACCATCGCGGCCAGGCTCTTGGGGAACTGCTCGAGCAGAGCGTGGGCGGTCTCGTCAGGCACGGCGTCGGGACGGTGGGTGACGACCAGCGTCAGCCCCTCCCCCTCCACCCATACCTCCGCGTGAAGCTCAAGGGTGAGGTCCAAGTAGGGCTGCCGGAGGAACCGCGTGATGTGACCGTCGAGCTGAAGGATGGGCGGCGGGTTGTCCTGAACCCCGAACAGGGTCTGGAACAGCGGCGGGCGTCCCCCGTGGTCGGTCGAGTTCGCCAGCAGCGTGGTGATCGGGATATCCTGGCGGATGAACCCCGTCCTGACGACCTGATCGACGGCGTCGATGTCTCCCGTAAGGGCGTCCGCGCGTAGGCGCAACGGCACCATCGTCATGTGGCACCCTACCGCATCCTGCTGGCTCGGATCAGCGCGCTGAGAGACCGGGACGCCCACGGCGATGTCCTGCACCCCGATCACTCGAGCCAGTGCATGAGCCCATGCAGCCAAGAGGATGACAAACCGCGTGTGCCCCCCGTCCCTCACCCGGCGGTCCACCGCCGCCACGAGGTCCAGGTCCAAGCGCACGGAGGCGTGCCCCAGTGCGCGTCGGACGTCTGCAGCGACCCGGGGCCACACGATCGGCGGAACACCCTCGAGTTCAGCCAGCGTGGCGGAGACCACGGTCACGTCCTCGACTCTCCGTAGTCGGCGCACCGAGGGCAGATCCGACGGCACCTGGAGATGTCCGTCGTAGGCGGCCGCGAGGTCCCGCGCGAGGATCGACTCGGAAGCGCCGTCAAAGGCGATGTGATGCACACTACACCCCACCAGGGTGTCCGAACCGACTGGGAGCACCGCCACACGCCACAGGCTACCCGTGAGCGGATCGAGCCCCTTCGACAGAGCCGCCGTCAGCGTCGCCTCCCCCTCGACGAGGGACGAGGCAGCGGGCAGGACCTGGACATCGGGTGGCTCCGAACCAAGGGGGAGCGCCACGGGAAGGGGATCCAACGTGTAGATCGAGCCCAGCGCCTCGTGCCGCTCGTGCACCGCGGACACGGCGGCGCGGAGTCGGTCGAGGTCAGGAGTTCCGGCCACGTGCCACACCATCAGGCACACATTCGTGGTGTCCGTCGGGTCGGCAAGGTGTCTGGTCAGGAAGGCGACCTGCATCGGCGATAATGAGTCGTCCCCGTCCTCATTGCACGATTCGCCTGTGAGTGAGGCCAACGTGGCGGCCAAGGCGTCGATCCCCGGCGAAGAGTAGATCATGCTCAACGGGACCGGGCGATCGAGGCTGTTGCTGAGACGAGCGCACAGGCGTCCCGCATCCAGCGAGGTTCCGCCCAACTCGAACAGGGATGCTGCCGGGTCAATATCTGTCCGCCCCAGGATGGCCGCAAAGCACTCCACCACCAAGTCCCTCACCGCGCCCCCCAGGGCACCTGTGGCTGTCTGCGGGGCGGGCGATTGGGGCGTCGTCGGGCCGGAATCAAGGTGCGCCAACAGCGCCCGGTCGTCGATCTTGCCCCGCTCGGTCAACGGAAGCCGGGGGACGACCGTGACCGTGCGCGGAAGGTGCTGCGCGGACAGGCGCACGCCCAATCGCTCCGCGAGCCCGGTGAGCGGGTCCCCAGCGACGCGGGGTACGCAGAACGCAGCGAGCGCCACGGCGGCCCCCGCCTCGTCGCGCTGCGCAACCACCCGGCAGATCTGCACGTCGGCGTCCTGTTCGATCTGCGCCTCCACCTCGGCGGGCTCGACGCGGTTGCCGCGCACTTTGAGCTGCCGGTCGGCGCGGCCACTGTAGGTCAACAATGCGTCCGCGCCCCAGGACCCGAGATCCCCCGTGCGATACACGCGAGTCGGGACGCCGTCCAGGACCAGCGTGGGGAACGCCCTCGTCGTGCGTTCGGGGTCCCCTATGTACTCGAGGGCCAGGCCGTCGCCAGCGATGCAGATCTCGCCTATCTCGCCGACGGCGCACGGACGGTCACCGTCCAACACGTGAACCGCTGTCCCGGGCAGGGGAACCCCGATCGGGACGCCTTCCGGGCGCTCACAGTCCACCGGTTCCACCGTGCGCGAGGTTGCGAGGGCGAGGCTCTCCACGGGCCCGTACCCGTTCACCAGCCGGATGCTTCCGTGTCGCTGGAGGAAGGTGCGGATGTGACCCGGAGAGACGCGCTCTCCACCGATCACCACCTCCGAGAGCCCCTCGAAGGCCCCGATGTCGTCGTCCACCAGCAGGTTGAACAGGCTGGTGGTGAGCCAGACAGCGTTCACTCCCCAGCGGGCGACGCCCTCACGCAAGGCGGCCGCCGACAGAAAGGGGTCTGACACGACGACGCAAGTGCCGCCCGACAGCAGCGCGCCCCACAGTTCCAGTCCGAACATGTCCCATGCCGCGGGTGCCGCCAGCGGGACCGTCCGAGGTTCCTCCATCCGGAAGAGGCTGTTGTCCCCGCAGAGCCGCAGCATGGCCCGGTGGGTCGTGCGCACGCACTTCGGCCCGCCGCTAGTACCGGACGTGAACAGCACCGCTGCCGGCTCGGCGCCGTCGGTGTGGACGGGCCGGAAGCCGGTGCCGGCGGCAGCAGGGATGTCCTCGATGAACAAGGTGGCGTGCGGGGATGCGCCCGCGGACGAGATGACGTGGCTCGCACCCATCGTGGCCAGGGCCTCCGCGACCCGCCCGCTCGGCCACGTCGGGTCCGGCGCGGAGTAGGCCGCACCACACTTCAGAACGGCTAGGAGTGACACGACGAGGTCGATCGATCGGGACAGCAGGATGGCCACCACAGTGCCGGGCTCCACGCCCCTGCGTTGGAGCGCGTCGGCGCACGCGCTCGCGCGCGCGTCCAGCTCGGCGTAAGTCAGGGAGGTCCCGGAGGAACGGATCGCGATCCGACCCGGATGAAGGGCGGCAATGCGGGCGAATACTTCGTGCAGCCCGGCATTAGGGGCGGAGTTGGCCAGACCGCTCCGCCAAGTGAGAGGTACATGCATGGTGACGGTCTCCAAACGAGGTTGGGGTGGCGGGCGGTCGTACCCGCCCCAGGAGAGGCGATGCCGTGCGCCTGCTGACAGGCGCGCGGCATCCAGTGGGGGTGAGTGACCCTCAAAGGAGGGTCAGGCGCGCTCGAGCACGCGGGCGGCGCCCACAAATCCGAGGACGGCCCAGACACCGAGGATGACGTAGCTGCTCCAGTGCGCCGAGAACGTCGCATGGGCCAAGGAAGCTCGCATGACCTCGGCCATGTGGTGCAAGGGCAACGCCAGATGGACCATCTGAAGCCACTCGGGCAGACGCTCGAGGGGGAAGTTGATCGGCGAGAACATCAGCGCCGTGAAGGCGATGACCTGGGACAGCGCCATCGCCAGCTCGGCCGGCATGACGAATGAATAACCATAGCCGATCCCGAAGCAGGACGCCACCACGAGCAGATAAACCGGGATGATGGTCCAGGACACGGAGAAGCCCGGATGGAACGCGAAGTGCGCCACCACGACGGAAATCACGATGGCGGGCACCGTGATCGCCGCCCAGATCATGACGTCAGCGAAAAGGAACTGCTTGCGGCTAACAGGCAGCGATTTGATGAAATCGATATAGCCTGCCAGACGAGCTCCTGCGTTCTGCATCGGGACGGTGACCAAGGCGGTCATGATCAGGACGATTGTGGGGGCCCCCGTGGCCAGGTACAACAGTTCGCCACCACTCGGAGAGGACAACAGGAACGAGAACCCGACGACTACACCGAGTGCAACGATGATCATGATGACGGTGAACACCACCAGGTAGCTTCCCTGCTTCTGTGCCTGCAGGGCAAGCACGTGCTTCAGTCGACCTTCAGTTCGCATGACAGGCCACCTCCTCCGACTTCGTGTTCTCGTCTCCGACCAATTGGATGTATGTGTCCTCCAACGACATCTCGCGCAGCGAGTAGTCACCCAGGACGTTCGTCTCATGGAGTTGCGACGCCCATCCGAGCGCTTCCACGGCGCGGTTCGAGGAGAAAGACACTGTCAGATTCCCCTCTATGACCTCCACGTGGTCGGCCCAGACCGGCGACCCGAAAACGGAAGGCGGTGCCGTGGTGATCGCCTCGAGCTTCATGCGGTCGCCGACCGTCTGAGCCTTGATCTCCGCTGCGTTGCCCTGGATGAGGACGCGCCCCTTGTCGAGGATCGCCATCTCGTCGACAGCTCCTTCGGCCTCACTGATGGAGTGGGTCACCAGCAGCACCGACGTGCCGTCGCGGGTGAGGTCCCGGATTGCACTCCACAGCAGGCGACGTCGCACCGGGTCGACATCGTTGGTGGGCTCGTCGAGCACAACCACACGCCCAGGGCGAATGGCTGCCATGCAGAACCCGGTAAGGCGCACGATGCCGCCCGAGAGCTTGTTGCCCGGCTGGTCAGCCCAGTCGGCGATGTCCAGCCGCTCAAAGAGCTCTTCAGTCTTACGAGCGACCTCCTCGTCGGAAGCTCCGCGAAGCTTCGCCATGATGCGTGTCACTGCTCGCGGGGTCAGCTCACCCAGGGGGACCGAGCCCTGCGGCTGGACGGAACACAGATACCGTCCGCGCTGGCGATTGCGGACGATGTCCTCCCCCGCGATGACAATCGAGCCCGAATCGGGCTGGATCAACCCGAGCAACTGGTTCACGATCGTGGTCTTGCCTGCCCCGTTGTGTCCGAAGACCCCGAAGACCTTGCCCTCATCGATGTGCAGGCTGACATCGTCATTCGCCAGGACGCCGCCCGAGCGGCTCTTGTACGTCTTCGAGACGTGATCGATCTCGACCAACGTCATGCTTCTACCTCCCTTAATCGGTACGTCAACACGTGTAGCCCCCCCTCAGCCGGCTGGATGGCTGACCCACATGATTCAGCCATCCAGCCCTGGCCCTTCAAGGAGCCGCGTCCGACAACCGTCTGATATCTCTTTGCACTATATACCTATCAGATATATCTCTGAGGGTCAAATGAAATAGTATGCTGCTGTGACTCACGTAATCCTTGGGCTCCTGCACATCGCACGGATGAGCCTCTATGACCTGATCAAAGCCTTCGAGTCCGGCGCTTCCCTCTTCTACGGGTCCAGCGCCGGCAGCATCAAGCGGTCCCTGGACAACCTGCTGGCGGACGGCGCCATCCGGATCTCCCGACAAGAACCGGGAGCTCGCGGGCGCAAGGAGTACGCCATCACGGACATCGGCAGGCAACGCTTCGGCGAATGGATGCGAGGGGAGATCGAGGGCGACTTCGACTCCGGGGCGCTCGCTCGGCTGTACTTCCTCGGTTTCATCGACGCTGCGGACCGCCACGACATCCTGATCCGGATCCAGGATCGGGCCCTAGCGGATCTCAAACGCCTGAACATGGTGGAGCGCGAGGTCGCCAAGACGCAGAGCAATATCCCCGACGACCTGCGCGACGTGGCCGTCTACCAAAAGGCGACCCTCGACTACGGCGTGTCGACGATGCGACACACCTACGACTGGTTCACGGAGCTGGTGAACGATCCACTGGAGGACTGAAAGGAAACGCAAGCGGGGGCCTCACGTGAGGCCCCCGCTTGCTGTCCGATTTGTGACACTTCTGGCTGTTTGTGGTGTTGATGTAGATCTGACTAGGGGTGTTGATCGTGTTGGTGTGCACTAATGCTGGTTTTTCTAGAGTGTGGGGATGTCGCCCTACAACCGGACCGTGAGGACTGCCAGCGGAGCGACCGCAGTCCAGATCATGTACCCGTCCCCGAAAGGCTCGCGTGACATCGAGCACATCGAGTCAGCCCACACCGAGGTCGATGTCGAGTTGTTGAAGACCGTCGCCCGTCAACGGCTGATTGCTGGCCAGGATGAACTCGACTTTGGTGATAGGCAACCCGTTCAGGTTGCTCTGCCAATCATCTCCAGCAGTGCCAAGCGGCTGTGGGATGGGTTGTGTGAGGTATACGACCAGCTTGGCTTCAGTTCATGTAAGTGGCGATGATGAGGTGTTCCGGGCGTTGGTGCTGGCCCGGCTGATCGAGCCGACCAGCAAGCTCGACACGATCTGGGTTCTCGACGAGGTGGGTGTGGCACCTCCGGCGTACCGCACGATCCTGCGTCGCCTGCCAGGCTACGCGACAGCCCAGTGGCGTCAACGTCTCGCGGCTGCGTGCGCCCGTCATGTGGGACTGGGCCCAGCCACGCTAGTGCTCTACGACATCCACGACGCTCTACTTTGAGACTGATGCCGGGGACGGGTCCCGCGAGCCCGGGTACAACAAACAACGACGACTGGAGTCCCGGATCACCGTCGGCTTGTTGACGGATGCGCGTGGGTTCCCACTGATGGTGGAGGCGTTCGAGGGCAACAAGGCGGAACCGACCACGATCATCTCGTCGACCCAAGCATTCCAAACCGCGCACCGGCTTGCGGATGTGACCGTGGCCGCGGATGCGGGCATGCTGTCGGATGGCAACCTTCGGGCACTGTCCGGGGCGGGGTTGCGGTTCATCGTGGGCCAGAAGATCCCCGAGGTCCCTTACGTCGTTCGAAAGTGGATGGACGCGCATCCAGGCCAGGACCCTCCATCCAGGCCCGCCTTACCATCGTGTTCGCCGCCCTCGCCGTGGCCCACCACCTGGAACAGACCACCGGCTAAGGTGTACTGACCGGACAGGTTGGTTGAGCGACTGCGATCTGGAAGTGTGAACGCAAGGGAGGGCCTTGCTGGTTGAGTGGGGATTGCGAAGTCGTCCACTGCCAGAAAGGCCCTCTTGTGTCTCACGCTAACGCAGCTTTGACCCCGCGCGCTCGTTTGAAGGTCGCGCAATTGGTTGTCGATCAGGGTTTCCCGATCTCAGAGGTCGCGGCCAGGTTCCAGTGTTCATGGCCCACAGTCAAGCGCTGGGCGGACCGATATCGGGCCGGTGACTCGATGCAGGACAGGTCCTCACGGCCTCGACGATCACCGGGCAAGACGTCGGACCGGACCGCAGCCCGGGTCGTGTCATTGCGGTTGCGGCTACGAGAAGGGCCCGTCCAGCTCGCGGCCAGAACCGGTGTCGCACCGTCGACGGTTCATCGGATCCTGACCTGCGCCGGGTTGAACAGGTTGGGCCATGTCGATCGGGCCACCGGTGAACCAGTCCGCCGCCACGAACACGCCCACCCCGGATCGCTGGTCCATGTCGATGTGAAGAAGCTGGGCAACATTCCTGACGGTGATGGCTGGCGGTTTGTGGGGCGCCAGCAGGGCGATTGGAACCGTCAGAGCAGTCGTAATCGTGGCCGCAACGCCCATGGGCAGCCTCGACTCGGGCACGCCTTCGTGCACTCGGTGATCGATGACTATTCCCGGCTGGTCTACTCCGAGGTCTGTGACGATGAGACCGCGATGACAGCTACCGCCGTGCTGGTTCGGGCCGTCGACTGGTTCGCCCAGCGCGGCGTCACGGTCGAGCGAGTCTTGTCTGACAACGGATCGGCCTACAGATCACGCTTGTGGCAGAAGGTCTGTGACCAGCTCGGCATCAGCGTGAAGAAAACCCGCCCGCGCCGACCACAGACCAACGGCGAGATCGAACGCTTCCACCGCACTCTGGCCGACGGCTGGGTCCACGCCCGCTGCTACAGCTCCGAACAAGAACGGCGTGACGCCCTGGCTGGCTGGATCCACTTCTACAATCACCACAGGCCCCACTCAGCCTGCAGCAACAAGCCACCCATCACCCGCTTGACCAACCTCCCCGATCAGTACAGCTGATATGGGTGTGGTTGTTGCCAAGAGGGCAGGATGAGGCGTCGCCGGGCTGGATGCTTGGCGGCGCCTCTCCTGTGTTGACCCGAAGTGGTGTTGACGAGGGGTTTCGCGTGTCTGTCGACGACGATGTCAGTCTGATATGCGCGGGTTGGTTACCGCAGGACGGTGCTTTCGGCTCGGAACGTCACGCTTGTCTAGAGTCGAGCGTCGCCGCCCGTCAGGGCGGCTGCTCATAGCTGTTTCGCGGATCGTCCCGGTCGCTGCGTCACCTCTTCGCCTGCCGGGTTTCGGGCCAAGTTTGTGGGCCTCGAGTTCAGTCCTCGAGGACGGCGAGAGACCAGCACCAGCCCGCCAGCTCACGGGCGATCGCGGTGTTCGCGACGGTGGGTTTCTTGTTGCGCTTCTTGAACTGGTTCCAGCGGTGGTTGAGGCGGCGGTTTCCCAGGTCTCCGTGGGCCCGGGCCGCCGGGGACGCGAGGTCCCAGCGATCCCGAATCGTCCTGCCGGGAACATAGCGATGCTGGTGATGCCAGGCAGCCTCGACCAGCAGCCGGCGGGCATGCCCGTTGCCGGTCTTCGTGATCGGCCCCAACGAGCGTGACTGCCCGGATGAGTTCTCCGAGGGGACCAGGCCGAGGAACGATCCGATGGAGTTGCCGCTGAACCTGCTCCAGTCACCGATCTCGACCGCCAACCCGAAACCGGTCAGGGTCGAGATTCCCCGCAGGCAGCCGAGACGGCGCACGACATCGGTGTATTGGCTGTTCACCGCCATGGCTGTGATGCGGTCATCGAGACGATCACGGCGCGCCGTGATCGTGATCACCGAGTCGTAGGCCTCGTCGAACGCGGCCTGGACCAGCGGCGAGTCGAACCGTTGCCGCCGCAACCAGGCATCGTGGGCGCTAACCCAGGCCTGCCCGCCCGAATAGACGATCCCGTGACGGAGCAGGAGTTTCGACAGGCGGTGACGCGCCCGCATCAGGTCACTGCGGCAGTCCTCCCGGGCCCTCACGAGGTCGCGGGCGGCTTCGGTGAGCTCGTCGGGGATCGTCACCGCCGTGAATGCGTCCAGCCGGAGAAGGGTTGAGAGGTGTTCGGCGTCGATAGCATCAGTCTTCACCCGAGATCCAGGAGGTCGTTGCAGCTTGGACGGAGCCGCAACCACGGTCCTGATGTCGTTGCCCATCAGGGTTCTGGCGAGGCCGTAGCCGGTCGGGCCTGCCTCATAGATCGCCGCTGACGGTCCGGGCAGTGCCTTGATCCAGCTGGTGACCTCGACCGGGTCGGGGCAGAGTCTGGCTTTGAAGACTTCGCCGGTCTGGACGTCCATGGCATGCGCCACCACGGACCGGGCATGCACGTCCAGGCCAACACTCGTACGCTCGGTGAACACCGGGGTCTCCCACGTATGTCGGAAAGGCCAGACAGGCCGCCCCCGTCCGGCAACCCACGAATCGTTGCGCGGTGAAGCCCCGGCCTGCCAGAGCTTCACCCCTGACCGGGGTCACCCATACCGTCTAGAGCACCAAAAGTTCGTCACCACGATACGCCGCTACCGCACCATCCAGATCCAAGCCGGCCAGCACACCATCACCGCCGAAGACACCTGCCCGACGACACCCAAGACGCCCTCAACAAGCTCCGCGACAGCCGACAACGACCACACTAATTGTCACAAGTCGGGATTCAGAACGATCCGTTGGAAGACTGAAAGGAAATGCAAGCGGGTTGATCAGCCCTTGAAGGTCGGCGCGAGTTGCCACGCCCACTGGATGCGACTGCTCATCAGGGCGGCCAGTTCCGCGCTGTGTTCCTGGAGGAAGAAGTGTCCGCCGTCGAACAAATGTACCTCAGGGGCTCGGGCCACGTAGCGCGGCCAGGAGTCCAGACGGACGGGGTCGTCCCGCCCCTCCATCAGCACCAACGGACAGTTCAACCGCTCGAACTCGACATCCTGGTATTGGCCCAGCAACATCAGATCCGCCTTGATGATCGGTGCGAAGTAGTTCATGAAGTCGGGGTTGTCCATGTTCTCCGGGGAAACGCCCCCATACCGCAGCAGCACCTTCCGGAAATCCAGCGCCGAGGAGAGGCTGGGAACAGCCTCGAATCGGCTCTCACAGGGCGCCGCCGAGCCGGAGCTGAAGAACACCAGCGGAGCTCTGCCCGAGAGTCGTTGGGCCAGCTTGGCGACCTCGTACCCTATGACGGTGCCCATGCTGTGCCCCCAGATGGAGTACGGCCCTGCGAACACCCGTGCGTACTCCGCATGGATGTCGGTAGCCAACTGTTGGACGGTGGCGGGCATGCGCTCTTTGTACCGGTTCTCCCGCTCAGGATACTGCACAACCTCGAAGGAGATGCCGTCACCGAACAGCGCACCCCACCGGGCGTAGTACAGGCGACCCGCCCCCGCGTGGGGGAAACAGAGGAGCGGCACGTGGTCGCCCCAATTCGCGTCACACGACATACACGCCACCCACCTTGCGGCTGATGATCCCCGGGCGCCCCGTGAGATCGGCAAGCTCTTCGTCGAGGAGCCCGATGAAGGCTTCGGGGTCATCGACCCATCGTGTCAGGATCAACAAGTCCAAGCGCCCCTCGTTGATCTTCGAGATACCGTACAAGTCCGCGTAATCGAGCTTCGACTGGTCCTCGTCCTCCAACTGGGCCAGCGTCATCCTCCAGACCTCCTCATACTCGTTCTCCACATTGCCGACGAAGTTGAGCAGGCACGTGGAGCGCAGGTCGGCGCCTCCCTCCTCCGCCACCGCCAGGACTCGGCCATACAACTCCTCGGAGCGCTTGTCATGCACCAGGTTCAGGAAGCTGATGTTGTAGGTGTTCAGCAGCTCGAACTTCTGGATTATCTCCTGCCCGGCCTCGTTCTGTGCCTTCGGGCGCGCCGGCATAACCACGGGGAGCACACCCAGGACCATGCCCATGACCTCAGAGTAGTCGCGGCCCTCGTACCCCCGGGCGCGGAAAATGATGTCGAAGGCGACGTCGTCCACGCCCGTGAGTCGCCCCAGCACCCGTGAGTACAGCTGGACTACCAGGGAGAAGGTCTCCAACTCGTCCCCGCCCGTACCCCGGATGTTGTCAAGTTCGATGGAGTACCGGATCCCGCGCACACGTCGCTGGCTGAAGGAAACGGACTGCTCCTTGATCTTGGTCATGGCCCGTTTCCAGCGTTCGAGCTCGAACCGCTCGATGATCTCATCCCCTGTGATACCCACGGGCCCCTTGTAGATCTGGTCCTGGAGTTCACGGAAGCTGTGTGCGGGGACCAGCGCCCGCGTGGTCCCCCGGCGCAACTCCCGGTACCGCTTGATCAGGTCCCCGCGCAGGGTCTGTCCGGAGGTGACATCGAAGATGGAGTGGTCGAACTGGAACAGGAGATCCCACGAACGCTCGTTGTACTTCACCAGGATGGCGTGGTACATGAGCTTGCCGGTGTCCTTGAAGTCGGCCGCCCACTCACGTTGAACGAGTTGGGAACGCATCGTCTCCTGCTGGACCGGGGTCATGTGAGAGAGGTCGAGACAGGGAAGCTCGAAGCCCATCGGGGGCTCATACTCCTCCCACACAAACAAGCCGTCGCGCTTGGCCAGGAAACTGCGCATCAGCCCGTGACGCCCCACCACATCGCGCAGCGCCCTGCGCAGCACATCGAGATCCAGCAGCTCTCGCAGCCGAATCAGGTAGAGCTGGAGACGGGTTTCGCCCTCGAAGTGGGCCTGCTGGGTGCCATTGATCGGGTACACCCCCTCGAGCCTGCCCTCACCAATGATGCGGCGCAGATGTTCCTGGCTCGCATCGACCGCATGGAACAGATCGGTCAGGTTGGCGTCGGGATCCATGCCATCGCCTAGACCCAAAGACGCGTACGTCGGCTCCTCCAGGAACGCGGCTTCCTTCTCGAGTGGCACGATGTGGTGGGGAACGAAGTCATCGGCGAGGTTCAGCGCCTCCACCGCTCCGACGACGGCGGAACGACTCTCGTCGTCCAGGCCATCCACGAACAACACAATCTGGCCCTCCCCGAACTGGGATGCCTCCAACCGGTGGAGTCGGCACGACCGGCCGAGCTGCTCGGTCAGCAGGCCGGAGACCGACTCCAAGGAGCCCCCTTCGCTGCACGCAGACCGGGTGGACTCGGCAATGAACCGGGACAAGCCGGCAATGGTCGGGTTGTTGTACACATCGCTCGCGACGACCTTGTGTCCCCTCTTCTCCAAGAGGTTCGTCAGCCGCACCAGCCGCACGGAGTCCAGCCCAAGGTCGAACACCGACACGTGGTGGTCTACCTCAGCGTAGCCGACAAGTTTGCCGATCTCTGCTTCCAGGAGTCCCGCCAAATCGAGGTACTGCTTCGGTGCGCCCGCCTGCTCGTCTTCTGCGGGCATCTCGAGAGCACCAACCAACGACAACAGGGCCTCACCTCGGTAACCGGTCCCGACGCCAGCAGCCATCATGCGGCCCACCAGATCGAAAGGACTGTGACGACCAGCGGATGCGTCGAGTGGCTGGTAAAGACGCACCACGTCCTCGGCAGCGTCGAGTTCGCTGTTCGCGGCCATCCAGGCCGTAAGCTGGGGCGTCCATTCGCCCTCCGTTGTCACGTGGGACAAGACACCGACCGGGAGACCCTTCTCCCGTGCGGCGCGGATACAGCCGCGGATCAACTCGGTCCATTCCACGGACGGCCCCTCGTTCGAGGCCGCCTCCCACAGCAGCACATCGGTGACGGGAGCATCCTTCAGGTAGTGGGCAAACGCCGTCACCAGGTCAGACGTCTGATCGGCCACGATCGGCGGCAACACGAACACTCCACCCTCCCCCGCAGCAACGTTTCGGGATGAACCCCTCGCATCGGACCGAGACAGGGGCAAGATGTCCAGACGACCCGACAGCGGATACTGGCGCGCCATGTCCACGACCCGGTCGACGTCCCCAGCGGCGCAGACGACCAGATGCCGGGACCGCGTCGCGGCAAACAGTTGTTCAGCCCCCGCGACGGGCGTCAGTGAGCGGATGAGTCGGCGTCCGCCCTCATAGCGGACCGCCGAGCTGCGGGGGTCACCTTCGGATACCTCACTGCGCAGCCTTTCCCGCAGGTAGTCCACTGCTCCGGGATCACCAACGCGTTGCCCCAGGTCGACCACCTTGGTCCGGACACGCGGGTGTTCCAAGTTGCGGCCCAGCAGTCGGGTGAGACCGACCGGTTGGGCGTTCAGATCCGATTCCAGGACCAGGAGATCGACCGTTCCCTCGGCGACGCGCACGATCTCAGGGAGAAGGTTGTCAGCCCACTCCAGCGCGCGCCCGGTGTCGCGGGACTGCACGACGAAGATGTCCCCCAGAAGGGACTCGCCTGCCAGGTCATCGAGCAGGCGCGCCCAGTCCTGCGGGTCGTCCAAGCGGATCGTCGCCCCCTGGAAGCCGTGGAACGCGTACTCGTGGCCGGGCTCAACCCACAGGCATCGCCAGCGGGGAACGTCAGCCATCACCCGGCGCAATTCCTCTTCCTGATCCGTGAGAACGAGCAGGACACGTCCACGATCGTCCACAGGTGAAGCCACGGAGGGCTGCCATTCCCATTCGGCAAGCTCGCTCGCACGCTCGGGCACCCTCACACGCAACCGCCCCCGGTCGCCGGCGTCGCCCAACGCCATCTGGAACTCCTCGATGTCCAACGGGTACTCGTCCTCGGCGAAGGGGTAGAGCGGCAGCGGCAGGAGCGGGGCCGGCTGCCCACCTTGGATGCGCTTCCAGTCGGGAGCCACTCCGTACTCCCACAGGCGCCCCACCGAGGCAGCCAGATGCTGGGCGTCGTGCACGTCCTCCTTACGGTGGCGCAGGACGTTGATGCACCGCAGCGACGCCTGGTTCGCCGTGGCGCGAACATGCTTCGTCAGCATACGGCCCGGGCCGACTTCGACGAACACGGGAGGTTCCCCCTCCAACAGCGTCTCCAGGCCGGCCTGGAACTGCACCGTCTGGCGGATGTGGTCCCGGTAATAGTGGGGGTCGGTCGCCTGCTCGTCCGTGATCCACCTGCCGGTGACGTTCGAAAAGTACGGAATCCGCGGCGCCCGGAGCTCCATCTTGGCCGCAACCGCCTCGAAATGGTCGAGCACCGGCTCCATGAAGCGCGAGTGGTAGGCGTGATCGGCGCGAATGCGCACGCACTCTATCCCGTGCTCGGCGAGCGCGGCCATCGCGGCATCCACTGCCTCAACGGTTCCACTCAAGGTGCAATCCTCGGGGCTGTTGATCGCCCCCACGGATAGGTTGTCGTTCAAGAAGAGCGCCAACGCGTCTGCCGAGGCCTTCACCGAGAGCATCGTGCCCGGGGGTGTCTGGTCCATGAGTTCGCCACGGGCCGCGACCAGCACGATCGCGTCCTCCAACGACATCACCCCGGCCACGCACGCCGCCACCAACTCCCCCGTGCTGTGACCAATCATCGCCCGCGGCTGGATCCCCCATGACAGCAGGAGTTGGGCCGTGGCGTACTGCACCATGAACAGCAACGACTGAGCGATCGCGATGGTGTTGAGCCGGATGGTGTCCTGATCGCTGTCACCCAGGAAAACACAGCGCTCGGTTCCCCGTCCGATCGCCTCGCTCAGTTCGAAACACAGGTCCAGTTGGTCGCGGAACACAGGCTCGGACTCGTAAAGGCCGCGAGCCATGCCCACATGCTGGGCACCCAGGCCGCTGAACAGGAAGACCACGTCAGGCGCTGATCGCACCGTGCGCGTCGCCGGCTGGGCCGCGGCGATGCTCTCACGCAGACTTCTGGCCAGGCCAGCCGCGTCGGCGAAGGGGATGGAGAAGCGGAACGGAAGCGACGGCTGCCGCCGTTGCATCGTCCACGCGATCGCGGCCGGGTTGAGGTCGTCAGCACACTCGAGGTGCTCGGCCAGGCGTCCCTTGATGGTCGACACGGCCGACTCCGAGGCTCCCGCGATCACGAGAGTCTGGAACGGACGCCTCTGCTCGGCGTCCGCGAAGAGGCGGGGCGCCTGCTCCAACACCACGTGGACGTTCGTGCCGCCGATCCCGAACGCGCTCACAGCTGCACGAGCCAACCCGGCGTCGCCGACGCGGCCGGGCAGGGGGGTGTTGGCGCCAACTACGTAGAAGGGCCCGTTATTGATGTCGAGGCGCGGGTTGGGTCGGGAGTAGTGAAGGGACGCCGGCATCAGTTCCCGCTCTAGGACCTTGCAGGTCTTGATGAAGGACGAGACGCCTGCAGCGACGTCGGCGTGTCCGATGGTGGACTTGAGCGAGCCGATGCCGACCGTCCCCTGCGGCAGATCACCGAAGGCTTGGCGGAGCGCCTCCACCTCGATGGGGTCACCCAGGGCCGTGCCCGTGCCGTGTGCCTCGACGTAACTGATCGAGTCCGGCTGAACGCGGGCCATGCGATGGGCCCGGCGGATCACTTCCGCCTGCCCCTCGATGCTCGGTGCCGAGTATCCCACCTTGCGGTTACCGTCGTTGTTGACGGCGGAACCCTTGATGACCGCGTAGATGCGATCCCCATCACGTACAGCGTCGGTGAGCCTCTTCAGCGCGACGACGCCCACGCCGTTCCCCTCGACCGTCCCCGACGCATCCTCGTCGAAGGCTCGGCAGGTCCCGTCCGGGGAGAAGATCATATTCGGTTCGTACAGGTAACCCTTCTTGTGCGGCAGCGTCAACCCACTGCCGCCCGCCAGTGCGATCTGGCAACTGCCTGTCCACAGATGTCGGCAGGCGGTGTCGATGGCGACCAACGACGTCGAGCAAGCGGTGTGCAGGGTGACGGCAGGCCCCTGCAGGCCCAACGAGTGCGCGATCCTGGTCGCAGCGAAGTCCTTGTCGTTCAACTGGGCGCCACTGAACATGACGCCCTCGTCCATGACGAACCGGCGCAACGAGTGGAACTCCCAGGGCATATTGTTGGTGGCTCCGAGGAAGAGCCCGATCGAGCGCGTCTGTCCTTCGCCGCTGTAACTGGCGTCCTCCAATGCGTGGTACACCTCTTCGTGCAGCGCACGTACCTGCGGATCGAGCACCGTGGCGTCCGCCGGGGTATAGCCGAAGAAGTTGGCGTCAAAATACTCCAGGCGCGGGAATACACCCTTGGCCCGGACGTAGTTCTCCTTGGACATTTCGCCACTGGTGATGCCGGAGCCACGCAACTCGTGCTCCTCCAGCCGCGAGATCGCGTCCACCCCACTGACGAGGTTGCGCCACAACTGGTCGATGTCGTCGGCTGCGGGGAACCGACCGGCCATACCGATGACGGCGATCTCCAGGCCAGTCTCGGTTCGGGGTTGGGTCGTGGTCTGCGCGTCAGGCATGGTCAAGGGATCCTTCGGAGTCATCGAGAAAGTGGGTCAGGATCGGAAGATCCGTGAGGTCGGGTTCGGATGTGGAGGGAAGTGCCGTGCCGGACGTGGTCGCTGCGTCCGGGATTGGTGTCCCTCGCACGTGCCTCTCTAGGGCCGCGACGGACGTGTACTGGAACAAGAGCGTGATGGGCACGTCGCGGCCCAGACGGGCACGGAGTCGGTTGCTGACCGCGAGGAGATCCAGCGACGTGAGTCCGAGGTCGAAAAAGCTGACATCGACATCGACCGTGGGCCGACCGAGCACCTCGGCGACGACGGAGTGCACCGGCCCCAGGGACGCCCGCGACTCTAAGGTCTTCGGTTCCCCTGCGGGGGGCTCCACGGTCGCCAAGCGGACCCGGTCGACTTTGCCGTTGCGATTCAGGGGAATGTCGTCGATCTGCGTCAGCGTCGAGGGCACCATGTAAGGCGGCAGGAGCGCGACCAACTCACGCCGCACACCGTCCAGGCTGGCCCCGGGCTGGAGGACGACGTAACCGCGCAGACGTTTCACCCCCGCCTGGTCCAGTGCGAGGACTGCTCCGTCCCGGACGCCGGACACCCCGAGCAGGACGCCCTCTACCTCTCCCAATTCCACCCGGAAACCGCTGACCTTGACCTGGTCGTCGATGCGGCCGATGTAGTCGAATTCGCCTGTCCGCATTTGTCGCACCAGGTCACCCGAGCGATACCACACCGCGCCCGTGTCAGGATCGGACACGAACCGGCTGGCAGTGAGGTCGCTCCGCCCGTGATAGCCGCGGGACAGACCCATCCCCCCCAACAGAAGTTCACCCAAGGCACCGACCGGGACAGGTTTGAGGTCGCGCCCGACCACCCGTGCTGTGGAGTAGCGCAGCGTCCGCCCGATCGGAATGCGTGGCCGTGTCAGGTCATCGGGAACGATGCGGTGGGTCGTAGAGAAGGTCGAGTTCTCGGTCGGGCCGTACCCGTTGGTGACCCGAACGTGGGGACACGCCCGGCTGAACTGCGCCACATGCGGCACCGATAAGGCGCTGCCACCCACCAGCAGGTCCGCCAAGGAGCCAAGCAGCGTGGGGTCGTGGTCGCAAACTTGGTTGAACAGGGGTGCCGTCAGCCACAGGGTGTCGACCCCCTTCTCACGGATGATCGCCCCCAGCGCCTTGGGGTCCAGCACGTCTCCTCGATCGGGCAGGACGAGCCGGCTCCCATGGAGCAGCGAACCCCACACCTCAAGGGTGCACGCGTCGAACGCCGGCGAACTCGCCTGCAAGAAGACGCGGTCAGGACCGAAGTCGAGATACTCCTGGCCGAAAACCAGCCGAAGGATGCCCCTCTCTGGGATGAAGCATCCCTTCGGGCCACCAGTCGACCCCGAGGTATACATCAAGAAGGCGTCCGCCTCGCAATCGCGGTGCTCCCAAGGGAACGGGCGCCCGGACCGATCGGTTTCGTCCAGCAACACCACGTTGGGCACGTCGGCGAGTCCTTGGAAGTCCGTCACCGTGCAGACGACGCCCAGACCCGCATCGGCGATCACGCCCGCCCGTCGTACGGCCACGTCGCGGACGTCCAGCGGGACGTAGGGGCGCCCAATCTTGAGGATGGCGAGCATGCCGACGACCAGTTCCGGCCGAGAATCCACCAACAGGCCCACGCCGCCTTCAGACGGGACACAGCCGCGCAAGCGCCACGCCACCGCGTCCGACCAGGCATCCAACTCGGCGTAGGTGAGGGTTCCTCCATTCCAGTCGAGGGCAATGCGGCCCCCGTGAACCGCAACGACGTCCTTGAAGACCCCCATCAGCGATTGCCCCAACTCGGGGGCTGGCCGAGATGCTGGTGCGTCCGAATCGGCCTCAACGGGCCCGGTCGGGAGAGTGCTAAGCGGGGTGAGCGGGCTGGAAAGCGCCGCTGTGAGGATGTCGACCAGTGCGTGCGCCAGCGCCGTCACGAGCTCGTGTGAGTAGGCCAACGCGTTGTAGGTGAAAGTGACACGGAGGTCGCGTCCGGGATTGACCACCACGTGCATCCCGTAGCTGGTCCGCTCATACACCTCCACGCCCTCGAGGCCGAGCGACCCACCATCGCCGTCGAACGACTGAAGCTGCTCCGACAAGGGATAGTTCTCGAACGCGACGACGTGATCGATCAGGGCTCCGCGCAGCGGGCTCACCCCCAGCACCTCGTGCAGCGGGAACCAGGCATGCTCGGTGGCGCGATGATGGTTGGTCTGGACGCGCCGAGCGACATCCACGAACGTTTCATCAGCACCAGCGAACACGCGGACGAGCTGGGTGTTGACAAACAGTCCCACCATGGACTCGATGCCTTCCAGGGCGATGCCCCGGCCTGACACGACAGCGCCGAACACGGCGTCCTCAGCGTAGTTGAAGCGCTGCAACACCAGGCCCCAGGCCGCGAGGAAGATGGTGCTCGGGGTGAGGCGATGGGCCACTGCAACATCGTTCATTCTCGCTGTGAGGGCCTCGCCGAGAGCGAAGGTGTGGTTCGCAGCTTTGAACCCCTCCCCCCCTAGGTCGGCGTGAATGCCCGTCGGTTCCTGGTAGTCACCGATCTCCTCCGTCCAGAACTCCCGGGCACGCACATCGGACTGGTTCTCGCACCAGGCCACGTAGTCCAAGTACGGACGATCCTCGATCCCCTGATGCCAGGTCCCTGTGCGTCGAATCTCCTCGTAGTACGAGAACAACGTGATGAACAGGGGCGCGAGAGACCACCCATCGAGAATGACATGGTGGAAGGTCAGGAGCAGGTGAGTCCGTCCCGGACCGAGCCGGACGACGGTGCACCGCAGCAGCGGGTCGGAGCTGAGGTTGAAACCGCGGGAGCGGTCCTCCCGCTTGACCGCCTCAAGCGCTGCGTCCGGATCCAGCCGCCCCGTGAGGTCCACCACCTCCAGCGGGGGTCGGCGGTCGCGCAGCACGATCTGGTAAGGGTCGTCAGTGTTGCGGAAGGAGAACACGGTCCTAAGCACGCTGAAGTGCCGCGACGTGGCGACGAGCGCGTCGCGCAGAGCGTTCTCCTCCACCTCCCCTCGAGCGCGGAGGTCAAACTGTTCCACATAGGCGTCCGAACGCGGATCGAGAGCATGATCGAACACCATGCCCCGCTGCATCGCCCCCAACCCACTTACGGACTCGATGTTGTCCTGATCGATCATGACGGGCTTCCTTCATTTGTTGTCACGGTGAGTTCTGTTCCGTCCGGGCACCAAGTGCCTCGGTGACACCGCCCATGATCGCCGCGAGCAGCCGATGCGACATGGGCGAGGACGTCCTGATCTGCGACTGGGCACCCCCAGCCACGTGCTCGCAGGCCGCCTCGAACGCGTTCTGGACGCCTCGGCACAGGGCTGCGCGTGTGCCGTCGGTCGACCAGGCGCGGGGCGCGCGGATCTGCAAGACCACGTCGCTTCCCCTGCGGTAACCGATGACGTCCACGACGATCCCCGTAGGATGGTTCGGGTCGATGGTGATCTCCGCTGGCAAGAACTCCACTCCGACGCCGTCGCGCGTGTGGTCATGGTCCCCGAGGTAGTTGAACCCAACCTGCGGAGCGACCGCGGCGAGCCGGTCCGCCTCCGCCCCGAGCCCAGGATCCAGCCACCGCAGCGGGCCGAAGCTGAACCCCTTGGATGGCAAGCGCACACCTGCTTCCCGCACGGCGGCGAGCGTGTCGCTGATCTCCGGACCCACGGTAACGACCTGGGGGTACACGCTGGTAAACCAGCCGACGGTTCGCACGATGTCCTGACCGTCGCCGAACGGTTCACGCCCGTGACCCTCCAGGGCGACCGGCACTGACGTGTGGCCCCACGCAGTACCCAACGCGTGGGTGAGAATCGCCAGGAGGGCATCCGCGGGCGACAGGTTCCAGAGAGTCCGTGCCTGGTCGAACAGGCGGCTGGCTCGGTCGCCGTCTAGGACGAGTTCCTCTTGCTCCGTCTCCCCTCGGGTCAGCGGTTCGCGGGGGAAGAGGTCACCCGCCGCCTCGGCACGGGCGGCTACCTCACGCCAGTACGCCAGCTCACCGCGGAAACCTCCCTGTCGAGCGTGCTCCGCAAGAGACGCGGACCACGCTGGGAAGGAAAGGGTCTTGGGCGGCAGGGCGACATCGTGATCCGCCAGGCAGGCCAAGAGGTCTTCCAGGATGACCCCCCACGACACCACATCCACCACCAGGTGGTGCGCGGCAACGAAGAAGGACCGCCCACCGGGGCCAAGTCCAGCGGCCGCGACCACCAACGGGCCGTTCACGAGATCGATCCGACGCTGCAGACGCTCGAAATAGTCACGGTCGCTCGCCGGGTCCGTCGCATCCTCACACTGGACCAAGGAGCCGTCCGAGTCACGAATCAACATCGCACCTGACGGGTCGAGGCCCAGCCGGAGGAGGTCATGGTGGACCGCCACCTTATGGAGCGCGCGACCGAGACGTTCGGCACCCACCCGTTCGGGAACAGTGACGACCAACGCCTGCGTGAAGAGACGAGTGGCAGCGCCCTCCTGCGCGAGGAAGGAACGCTGGATGGGCGTGGCCACCACCGGCCCCGTCACCACGTCGGCATGCTCCACCTCCAACCCCACCAACGACTCTCCGGACAGGAGCTCGGCCAACGCACGGACGCTTGGACGCTCCAGCAGGTCACCGACCTGCACGTGGTGCCCAGCTGAACGGAGTCGCGCCACGATCTGGATCGCCTTGATCGAGTCGCCGCCCAGCGCGAAGAAGCTAGCGTCCGGGTCATCAACCCGGGCCCCGAGGACCTCCGCCCACGCGGCCGCGACCACAGCTTGGTGCTCGGTCAGCCTGGTCCGGGTGCTGGTGATTGGAACGCTCGGACGTGGCAGAGCCGCCTCGTCCACCTTGCCGTTCTTGTTCAGCGGTACCTGGTCCACCTCCACGACGAACGCGGGGATCATGAAGTCCGGCAGGCGCCGAGCCAAGGCGGCACGCATGGCCTGTTCATCGTGCATGCTCCCCTCCTCATGCTGCACCCACAAGACGAGGTTCTGGCTCCCCTGCTCGCCAATCACCGCGCAGTGGGCCCACCGCAGGCCCATGTGGTCGACGGCGACGCGGGTGATCTCCCCCAGTTCGATCCGGTAGCCACGCAGCTTGATCTGATCATCCAGGCGGCCGTGGTAGCGAACCAGACCGTCGCCGCCGAACGACACAAGGTCTCCGGTCCGATAAAGCACCTCGCCAGGGAACGCGGGCAGGCGGACGAAGCGCTCCGCGGTAAGTTCCGGTTGATTCAGATACCCGGCCCCGACTCCTCCGCCGCCGATGTACAGCTCGCCTCGGGTACCCAAGGGGACCTGTCGGCCATTTCCGTCCAGGATGTGGAGGTTTGTATCCCCGATGGGGCGCCCGATGGGAATCTCCGCCTCGGGCCGGAACGAGTCGAAGACGTGAACCGCTGCAAAGACGGTCGTTTCGGTCGGTCCGTAGCCGTTGGCGAGCCGCCCTGGTCCTAGCATCTCGTAGGCGCGCGCCACGTGGGAAGCTGACAGCGCCTCGCCCCCCACGATGACTCGGCGGACACCCATCAAGCAGTCGGGGGCGTGATCGATGAGAGCGTTGAACAAGGAAGACGTGATGAAAAAGCGCGTCACGCCGCACCGGACAATCGCCGCGGCGAGCCGATCCAACTCCAGCACGTCTTCACGATCGATCAGCACCAAGGTCGCACCGTTGGTCAAAGCGGCATACATGTCGTAGGTTGACCCGTCGAAGGAGTAGTCCGACAGCATCAGGAACACGTCGTCGGGGTCCGCCTCTGCAAACGAGGCACCGTGAGCAACGCGCAGGACTCCGCGGTTGCTGATGGTGACGCCCTTCGGCGTCCCCGTCGTCCCAGAGGTGTACATGACGTAGACCGGTGTCTCCCCGCCGACGCTGCGGCTGGGGAAGGGCGGCACGCCCCCACCACCGACATCGTCGACCACCAATACGGCCACGCCCTGGGGTGCGACCTCGTTCGCCTCGAAGCTGCGCACTGTGCTGGTGAGCACTACGCGCGCACCCGAGTCCACCACCATCACGGTAAGCCGTTCCGGCGGGAACGTCGTGCTCAAAGGGACGTAGACAGCGCCAGCCTTCAGCGCGCCAAGGATGGTCGCCACCATGTCGAACCCTCGGTCCAACAGCAGGGCCACGCGGTCCCCCGGCCCGACACCGTGAGCGACCAAGGCGTGCGCCACCTGGTCGGCTCGCGCGTCGAGCATTCCGTAGGTGAGCCGCTCTGCGCCGTGGACCAGAGCCGGGTGGTTGGGCCGCGAGGCCACGCACTGCTGGAAGAGGTCAACGATGCTCACGGCAGACTCCGCCCGTGCCGGGCCTGCACCCCAGCATGTCAAGAGCTCGGTCTCGTGCGCGGGCAACAGGTCCAGTCCGGCCAACTCCGCCTCCTCCTGCGCCGCGACGAGCGCACCCAGCAACTGCTGGAAACGTTCGATGTGACGCACGATGGTGGCCTCGTCGAAGAGGGCCGTCGCGTACTCCCAGTCGAGGTGAAGACCGTCGGACGCCTCACGCGTCGTGACGGTGATGTCGTACTTGGCTGTCCCATCGTCGAAGGGCACCCAGGTGGTCCCGTCGTCGAAATCCAGACCCATGTCGATGTTCTGGTGGGCGTAACAGACATCGAACAGCGGCCGTCGTCCGGGGTCACGGGGCATGCCCAGTGCCGCGATGAGCCGCTCCAGGGGCAGCGCCTGGTGGGCGAAGGCATCCAATACCGTGGCGCGCACAGCGGAAGTGAAATCGCCGACCGTCCACCCATGATCGCTGGCCAAACGGATCGGGAGCGTGTTCACGAACATGCCGATGTGCTCGTGGTCACGGACATCGGCCCGCCCCATCACCGGGGTGCCGATGACAAGATCGTCCTGCCCGCTGGCCCGTGAGAGCACCTGGTGCAGCACCCCGAACAGCACCATGAACAGCGTGAGCCCCCGTTCACTCGCGTATTCCTTGATGCAGGCGAGGAGCTCGGGTCCCAAGAGCGCGGAGATGGTCTCGCCGCGACCGGCCACCACGCCCGTCCGGCGCCGATCCGTGGGCAGCTCGAGCCTCGGGACGCCCTCCGCGAAGACGCCGCGCCAATAATCCTCGTGGGGAGCGAGGTCGACCTCGTTGAGTCGCTGGAGAACCTCGGTGACCACGGCACGGTACGGCCGAGCCAGGGGCGGCAGGGAACCTCCGTTCAGCAGGACGTTGAGGTCGTGGACAAGGACGCCCATCGACGACCCATCTGTGACGATGTGGTGGACGTCGATAGCCAAGCAGGTGACCCCGTCGTCGAAGCTGAAACAGCCGACCCGGATCAGGGGGCCCTCATCCAGACGGAACGGACGCACGAATGCGGCCATGGCCTCGCGCGCACGAGACTCGTGGGTCTGGCCCGCGCCGAGCGCCCCCAAGTCGTGATGCTCCGCAGTCACCGTCATCTCGGGATGCACCACCTGCACCAGACGTCCGTGTCGTTCGTGGAAGGTCGTCCGGAGCGCGTCATGGCGATTCACTAGACTCGCCAGCGCCTCGTCCAACCCGTCCAACACCGCACCGGTGGAGATGGTCAGTCCGGTCACGTTGTAGGCCACGGAGTCCTCCGCCACGGACACAGCCGCGTACACGTCGCGTTGCGCGGGTGTCAGCGGAAGCTCATACCCGGTCGGCCCAGGCTCAAGGGGCTGCTCGACCGGGGCGCCTCCCCCGGCCGCACGCGCCCACAGGAGGTCGTCATCGAGACCATGGTGTGTCCCGAGCACGGCCACGAAGTCGTCGAACACGGGATGTGTAAGAATCGCGCTGGGCGGGATCGCCAGGCCCGCCAGGTCGTTGAGTGACTGGCCGATCCTGAGCGAGGACAAGGAGTCGCCGCCCAGTGCGAAGAAACTGTCTCCACCGCTGATGGTGGGGTAGCCGAGTTCCTCCGACCACACCCAGGCGACCACCCGTCGGGTCGCGGTCGGGTCAGGCTCGTCGGCCAAGCGGGACGCTCCGGTAAGCGCCCGCTGCCACGGCGCCTCCACCGCAACTGCAACCGACGCGGTCACCTCGGCTCCAGGTATTCGTTCGGCTTCCCCATCGCCCCAGTAGCGGACGCGGTGCATAACCTGGCCGGGCAGCGAGACGCGGCGGCCCGTCGAAACCCGTCCCTGAGCATCATCGAACGGGCGGGCGTCCCCGGACAGGAACGCGACCGCGGCGGCAAGCAGATCATCGCGCAGGAGCGTTCCCTCGAGGCGGTCCGCGGGCCAGAACACGCGCGCGGGCGAATCCGCAGCGGAGCCCTTATCTGCCAGTCCCGCCAAGCCACGCAGGGAAACGAGGAGTTCCTCGACGGTGCGGGCCACCAGGAGGACCCTGTGGTGGCGATGATCGCGGGCGATCTGCTGCGTGTGGCACACGTCGTCGAGGCGGAGCTCAGGGTGTGCCACGAGGTGGTCATGGAGTCTGAGCGCAGCGACGCAGAGATCTTCCTCGTCATGCGCGGAGAGCGGGAACATGTAGTCGCCGGGGGCCAGGGGGGGCCGGTCGTCTCGGCGCGGCGCCTCCTGAAGGACCACATGGCTGTTCGTCCCGCTCAGACTGAAGCTGCTGACGCCGGCGCGCCTCGGCTCTCCGGTCTCCTCCCACGCCGTGAGGCGGTCGTTGATGAAGACCGGCGATGACGCGATGTCCAGCAACGGGTTGGGAGTGTCGAAGTGGACAGTGGGTGGGATCTGCGCGTTCTCCAGACAGAGGGATGTCTTGATGAGCGAGGCCAATCCGGCTACCCCCACGGTGTGCCCGATGTTCGACTTCACAGAACCCATGGCGCAGAACTGCTTGTTGTCGGTGAACGCCGCGAACGCCTTGGTCAGCCCGAGGATCTCGATCGGATCTCCGAGCCGCGTGCCCGTTCCATGGGCCTCGAGGTAACCCATAGACGCCGGCGAGAGCCGAGCCCTGTTCCAGGCCGCGACGATCACGTCCTTTTGCGCCTGTGCGTTGGGAGCGGTGATCCCGTTAGTGCGCCCGTCGTTGTTGGTCGCCACCCCCAACACGACGCTGTGAATCGGGTCTCCATCGGCCAGAGCGCGAGAGAGAGGCTTCACCAGGAGCGCGGCGACGCCCTCACTCCAGACCGTACCGTTCGCAGCCGCGTCAAACGCCCGCACCCGCGCTTCGTGCGACTCGGTCTCGTGGCCGATACTCGTGGGACACAAGAAGAGGTTCGCTCCCGCAACAAAGGCCGTCTCACAGTCGCCGTTCCGCAGCGCAGAGATGGCCGCGTCGAGGGCGACCAGGGCGGATGAGCAGCCGGTGTCGATGACCTGCGCCGGACCACCCAGGTCGAAGTAGTAGGCCAGGCGGCTCGCCAGCATGCCGGTCCACGACCCCAGGATCGTGGAGAAGTCGGACGAAGAGACGAAAGGCAGGTACGAGGTCAACTGTCGATGAGTGTGATCGTTTCCGACGAAGATGCCGGTGCGCGAGCCCTGCACCTGCGAGCGGCAGTAGCCTGCGTCCTCCAGTGCTTCGACCAACACCTCCAGCAGGTTGCGATGATACGGGTCCATGACCTGCGCTGCCTTGGGCGGGATGCCGAAATAATCTGCGTCGAACAGGTCGATGCGGTCCAGGTAGCCCCCCTCCTGGAAGTCTTCACCGTGACCCGACATCCGCGCGTAGTCGTCGGCCCGGTGCTGGGGGAAAGCTCGAATGGATTGGCGTCCCTCCTTGAGGTTCTCCCAGAACGAACCATAGCCATCAGCGTCCGGAAACCGGCAGGCCATACCGATGATGGCAATCGGCTCCGGGACCGGGTCCAGACCGGCGATGAAAGCCTTGGCCCGGGCGGCTTCCAGCCTTTCGGCCTGGACCTCCGCCAACAGGTACCGCAGCAGGTCCTTGCGCCCCGCTACCGGGGAGGTCATGAGCGCTCCCCCGTTTCTTGGAACGCTGCTGTCAGCTCGCTGTCGCCGAACTCGGCCAGCACCTCGCGCAGTTCGTCACCGACGGTGGCACCGGCCTCGGAGGAATCGGAACTGGGCTGCGTCGAGCCCGTCTGCTGCTCCACGAAACCTGCCAGTGACTCGACGGTCACATAAGAGAACAGGTCGGCGATGTCTACCAATCCCGGATAGATCACGTCCAGCCGCTTCAACAGTTGGGCGGTCATCAAGGAGTTGCCTCCGAGGTCCTGGAATGTGGCGAACACGTCGATCTCGGACAACCCCAGTACGGCGGCATACACCTCCCCAATGCGCACCTGCGTGGGAGTGGGCTGGGCCAGACCGGTGAGGCGGACCTCGACCGACCCCTCCGTCGCCTGCGCATCGGATTGCCCTTGCACGGATGCTGCGAGCATGGGCTCCAGCAAAAACGGAAGTTCCCCAAACATGGCCCCCAGCCCCACGGAGTTGACCTCGGCCGGGATCCGGTCGGGGTCCGAGGCGCCGATGAGCTGCTCCATCCAGTCAAGTGCGTTTCGGACTGGAATCGAGCGGAAAGGGGACGTTCGCTCATCGATCCCGTACTGCACCGCCATGCCGATCTCGGCCCACGCAGGCCAGTTGATCGCCCAAGCGCGGATGCCCTCTCCCCGGGCGCGCGCGGCCAGTGCGTCCATGAAGGCGTTGGCCGCGCAGTAGTCGCCTTGTCCCTGTCCACCCGTGAGCGCCGTGACAGAGGAGAAGAATATGAGGAAGGCACCCCGATGCTGTCGGGCCAACCCGAGCATCGCCTCGGCGCCAGCCACCTTGGGCTGGACAACAGCCTCGAAGGTGGCGCGTTCCTTCGTCCCCAGGAAGCCATCGCCGGCGCGGCCTGCCGCATGCACGATCCCGTCGAGCACCACGCTCTGGTCGGTCAGGTGCTGGCCGAGCCGCTGCACATCCTGGGGATCAGTCACGTCGCACCGGACGTACTCGACGGCCGGCCCGAACGCGGCCACTCGGGAAGCCGTGTCCGCCTCCAGCACCCGGCGGCCACAGAGCAGCACGCGGCGGGCACCCTTGCGCACCATCTCCTCAGCCACGCTGAGCCCGAGTCCCCCGGCACCTCCAGTGACCAAGAAATTGCCGTCCCGATAAACATCCTCGACAACCGGTCCGTCCTTGGCGATGACTATCCCCATCTGTCGCACGAACGAGAAACCGCCGCGGACGCTCCGGATGGCCGTGCCGTACCGGGTAAGGCCGGCCGACGCCGTCTCGGTTGCGTCGGCACTGTGTTCGACATCGACGATCTCCACCCGCAGGTGTGGGTTTTCCTGGCCGACCACAACCGCCAACGACTCGGTGGCAGCCGAGTAAGGATCGACAGGTGCTGACGCCTCGATCTGCCAAGCCGCCCGCCCGACCACAGCCAGGCCGTCCTTCGGCTTCACGCGACGTGCCAGGAGCGCCCGCGTCAACTCGAAGAGCGCACCGGCGCCGAAGGCGTGACGGTCCTCAGGTGCATCGTCAGGGTCACAGGTGGCGTCCGCCGCGAAGATGATGCGGTCACATTCCTGGAGGGCCATCTGCTCGCACACCGTGAGCAGGCCCACCTCGTCAGGACCGTATCCGTCCCCGTTGGGGCTGGCCGTGAGCCGGAACGGTGTTACCTGGCGCCCTGAGTCTCGCAGGGCGGCGATGAGGGCGTCTCCGGTCGGGGTCGCCCGGACGATCGCACCTACCCGAGCCACCGGGGCCATCTCCACCTTGCCCGGGGCGGGAACCCACGAGACCTCGAGTTGGCGGTGCACCTCGTCCAGGTTGAGGCGCGACCAGTCCACCTTCTTGGTGGTGTATTTCCTGATCTCGGCGAACACGTTCCCCGTCACGTCAACGAGGTCGATGTCATAGGTGACCGTCTCCCCCGTTGGCTCCCCCACAGTGCGGATGACCACGTCGAAAGATGCCGGCATCGGAGCATGCAGGACGAAATCTTGGTACACGTAAGGCAGGAACGTACCTTCGTGATCCTGAGAGATAGCGTTTACGGCGTTATCCAGCTTGGCCGGGTGCAGCCCCAGCGTCCCCAGCTCGCTGTCGATGCCCGCGGGCAATGCGATCTCAACGGCTACCGCATCCGGTGCAGTCTGGATCCGTCGGATGGAGTGCCAGTGGGGGCCGAATTGGAACACACCGGTGTAGTCGTTGGCCAGATCTGGTTCCACCGTCACGGTGGCGCTGTTCCGGATGGCCTGGACATCGCAGGTCTTCGGCGGCCACGTCCCACGGACAACGTGCCCTTGGGCATGCGTGGTCCAAGTCCCGTCCTGCTCGCTGGTCACGTCGAAGCGGTACCCGCCCTGGGGGTCCGAGACTAGCCGTGTGCGGATCCGCACCGCCTCGTCATCGGGCACGGCCAACGGGACAGTGAACAGTGTCTCGGAGAGGTGCACCTGCCCCGGACCCTCGGCTGCCTCGAACGCGGCGCGCACCATCTCCAGATAAGCGGTACCGGGCAGCACGGCACGCTGGTTGATCCGATGGTCAGCCAGCACCCAATGTGTTCCCACCGCCAGCGAGTTCTCGAAGATGATGGCCGTCGCGTCACGCTCTACCTGTGCTCCGAGAAGCGGGTGCTTCCGCGTCATGGCCACCGAGGCGACCTTGGACTGCAGAACCGGCGCCCAGTATCGCGTCTGCGCGTACGGATAGGCCGGGAGCATCACCCGACGCCGGCCCGTGCCGCCGTGCAGCGGCGCGAAGTCGAGCTGTGCCCCACGCGTGTACAGGTCGGCTACCCGCCTGAGCGATTCCGCATCGCTGCCACTCAGGTGGTCCCGGAGAGCAACCTGTGCGGTGCCGGACAGCTCCTTGCGCGCCGTGGTGGTGAGATCACCTGGGGCGAGTTCGACCTGGCGATCGCTGACCATGCGGTGCGCAGCCGTGAACACCCCAGCCTCCGGACGCGAGCGTAGGCCATTGGTGCGAACCAGGGCGAGCAGGTCGAGCAGTTCCCCTTTGGACGTGGCCACGATCGCCAGGCGGTGCTCATAGTGCCCGCGACCGACGTGCGTGGTGAAGCAGATGTCTGCCAGTGTGGCCGTGGTTTCCGACAGCGCTACGGCGTACCGGTCAACCAGGATCTGAAGCGCCTCCTCCGTTCGTGCGCTGAGCGTAAACAAATGGTGTGACGCATCCACCGGAGCGGGCTGATACTGGGGCCCTTCCTCCAGAACCAAGTGACAGTTGGTTCGGATGAACCCGAACGAACTGACGCCGGCACGGCGCGGCTCCGCTCCCCGCTCCCACGGAGTCAGCCTGTCGCTCACGTAGAGAGGGCTCTGAATGAAGTCCACGTACGGATTGGGGACGCCGAAGTTGCCGGTGGGGGCAAGCATCCCCGTCTCGAGCGACTTGACCACCTTAGCCACCGAGGCGATCCCGGAGGCTGCCACCAAGTGCCCCATCGTGGTCTTGAGAGACCCGATCCCACAGAACTGTCGCCGGGACGTGTACTGACGGAAGGCTCCGGTCAGGCCCTTCAGCTCGATGGGATCCCCGAGCACCGTGCCGGTGCCGTGAGCCTCCACATACGTGATCGTTTCCGCCGAGAAGTCCGTCTGGCTCCACGCGTCCAAGATCACCTTCTCCTGCATCAGGGAGCTGGGGGCAGTGATGCTGCTGGACATGCCATCGTTGTTGATCGCCGACGCCCTGATGATGGCGCGGATGTTGTCACCATCACGTTGAGCCCGGGCGAGCGGCTTGAGGAGTACGAAGCCAACGCCTTCGCCCCACAGGGTGCCATCGGCACGCGCGTCGAAGGTACGAATGATGTTCTGTCCCGAGGTCACGCTGTCCATGGCCGCACCCGCCGCATAATCGGGCTTCACCTCGCTGGTGGTAGTGGTGAGGTTGATCCCGCCGGCCAGGGCCATGTCACACTGGTCGAGCGTCAGGGACTGGACCGCCTGGTGGATGCTGACCGCACCGGCCGAGCAGGCGGTGTCCGTCATCAGGCAGGGGCCCTTGAGGTCGTACAGGTACGAGATCCGGCTGGCGACCAGACCTTCCCAGGAGCCCGACAACTGGAGTGGGTGACGCTCGGAGAACATCTTGTAGTAGGAGATGTTGGTCTGATCACGCCCCAGGAACACACCTGTGCGCGTGCCCTTGGCCGCATCACCCCCGTAGCCGGCGTTCTCAAAAGTCTCATGCGCGATCTCGAGGGCGACCCTTTGGTGTGGGTCCATGTACTCGGCCTCGATCGGCGGAATGCCGAACAGGTGCGCATCGAAAGTATCGATGCGATTGAGATAGCCGCTCTTGGCACAGAGCCCGTCGAAGTCACCGTCAATCACAGGGGATCCCAAGAGGAGCTCAGCGTGGTGCGGGTTGCGTAGGATCGCGTTCATGTCCTCCTTCCGGAGGCTGGGGTAATCGCGGATCGTGGACTGTCCCTGCTTGAGGTACTCCCAGAACTCGTCGATGTTGTCTGCAGCGGAGAACCGCCCCGCCATACCGATGATGGCGATGTCACCGACCCCTTCCCGGGCCTCCAGGTCCAGCAGGAGTTCCTTCGCACGGCTGCGCTCGATCTTCTTCTCTACTAGTTGAGTGAGAATGAACAACTTGATCTTGTCCATGGTCAAGTGCCCCTTCAGAAGCTCTGCAGTTGTTCGACAGTGATGTCTCCCTGTTCCAGGAGATCCAAGAGATGGTCGAGTTCACCCCCGGAGTCGACTGACGCGACGGGTGGCTCGGGGGCATCCAGCTGTGGAACACCCAGATGCTGCCGGACATGCTCGGCCTGAGCCGCGACGGTGGTGTGGCGGAATAGGTCGGTGATGTCCATGACGCCGGGGAATCGTTCCTCGAACAAGCGCAGCATGTGTGTTGTCAGCAGCGAGCTCCCACCCAAGGCCGCAAAATCGTCGTCGGCCTCGATCTCGACCAGATCGAGAGTCTGGGCCCAGATCTCGGCAACGCTCTGCTCGATGTCGCCGACGTGATCCAGTCCGTAGAGCACGACGGCTCCTGTGCCGGACACCGTGGACGTCCGCGACTCGCGGGACGGTCGGGACTGTTTGAGGCGACCGGGCATCAGGACAGGCGGCACCTCATCCCAAGCGAGGATCCGCTCCAGCAGGTCGAGTGCTTCCTCGGTGCCGACCGGGACAAAGGTGCCATCCTCGTCCACGGCGTCCCATCGGACTGCCATGCCCGTCTCGCGCCACGCCGGCCACTGCAGGCTGACGCCCGGCAGTCCTTGCTCACGGCGCAGCCGCATCAGGCCATCCAGCGCCATGTTGGCGGCCGTGTAGTCACTCTGCCCCATCTCGGGCTCGACCGCGGACACGCTGGAGAAGGCGATAAAGAAGCCCAATTCCTCCTCACGCGTGGCGTCATGGAGATGGAGAGCCCCCAACGCCTTGGGGTCGAAAACACGGGCGAACGTCTTGTCGGTCTTGGTCACGAGATAGCCGGCGCCCGCACGACCGGCGAGGTGTACGACACCTGCCACCCTCCCGTAGCGCTGCCGCGTCTGCGTCACCAGATCCCGCACAGCCCGGGCGTCGCCCATGTCGATCCTGACGACCTCGTTTGACGCACCGGGCTTCGGCTCCCCTGAGGAGGAATCGGGCTCGGTCGAGCCGACGACCACGACGTGTTCAGCGCCCAGCGCCTCCAGCCGACGGACCACTTCCCGTCCGAGGCCGCCGGTGCCACCCGAGACGATGACCGCCCCCGCGCCGAGAACGGGGCGCCCGGGCACGGACTCGGGCACGGGGCAGGCCTCCAAGCCGGACTCGTATGCGATGCCGGCGGCGTAGCACACCAGGGCCGGCCGGTCGGTGGCTCCGGCCTCGTCGGCCAGGACGTCCACGCCGGTATCGCGGTCGAGATCGACGCAGCGCACCTTGAGACCCGCGAACTCGAGAGCGGCCACGCGCATCAGGCCCAACACCGCCGCTTGCTCCGGGCGCGCACCATGCCCGTCCTTGGTCGCCACGATGATGCCTCGGTCGAACGTGACACCCTGGCCCGAGGTGGCGGCGAGGAATGCACGGGCGGCGGCCACACCCCCGCTCAGCGCGGCCTCGTCCAGCACGGCATCCCACGCGGCGGGGGCCACGATGGCCAGACCGGGGGTACCCCCCTCAAGCTCGGCTGGGTCGTCGCCGAGCCCACCCCGCACGAGGGTGAATCCACGCTCGGTCAGGGCTGACTCGAGGGCCGGCCCGCTGGCTCCGAAGTCCCCCCAGAGCAGCACGGATCCCTCCGCCCCACGGGAGCGGGACGGCTTCGGCGCAGGTCGCAGCGCGGGGACGTGCCCTGGCTGAGACGCGTCGCCGAGGTCGAGGGCGTCGGCCGATCGGATCGCGTAGTTCTCGACTGTGAGGACAACATCGCCGTCGTCGTCGCAGACCACAATGTCGAAGGCGTACATCTGTCCGTCGATCGAATCAGACCTTTTGCGGTAGTGGGCATTGACCCGGCTTGGGAGCGCACGATGAACAGTCAGGGAACCGTAGGACAACGGAAGGTACAGCCTCGAAGGGTCGTACAGGCTGCTTGCAGCGTTCATGAGGGTGTCGAGCAGAGCTGGGTGAAGGCAGTAGTTCGCCACCTCCTCGTGGTACTGCTCTGGCAACTCCAGGGCATAGAGAATTTCGTCGCAGACCTCATCGGCCACTGCACCACGGATGCTTCCGCTCCAGCGGTCACCCACGGCCAGCCCATTGGCTCGGTCCGTGATGTCGATCTCGGCCGAGGACACCACTCGGGTGAGGCGAGCACGAATCCCATCCAGGTCCAGATGGCCACCCTCCACGACGCCCGAACCGAGGGCCACCTCGGCTCGCGCGTGCTCAACCCAGGTACCTGAACTATCGTCGCGGACCGCCACAACGATCTCAGCCGTCTCACCTCGGTGCCGTGTCACGACGTGCACCTCCGCCTCGTCGCCGTCCTGGACGGCCAAGGGCACCTGGAAGACGATTGTGCGCAGCAGCACCGCCGACGAGGTGGGCAGCGCTCGACGGAGCGCGGTGACCATCAGTTCGACGAACGCCGTGCCCGGCAGGACCGCCACGTCCTGGATGCGGTGCTGGTCGAGCTCCCAGTGGCGTCGCGGCGACAACCGACAGATGAGGACATCCTGACCCACGGTCTGGAACATCTCCGCCTCGGTCATCAGGCCCTCGCCTGCCGGGACGGGGGCATCCACCCAACAACGCGTCCGTTCGAAAGGATAAGTGGGCAGCGGGATCCGGCGTGCCCCGGGTGCCACGCCGCGGTCCCAGTCGATCTCCGCGCCGTCGGCGTACAGCCGTGCCACCCGGCGCATCGTCGCCAGGTCGTTAGACGGTGCAAGCAGCAGGTTCGCCTCCGCATCCCGGGCGCGGCGCTCGGCCACCGTCACATCCTGTGAGCCCCGCTTGTCAGCGGGGTCCAGCACAACACGTACCTCGCCCTGGCAGATATCGCCAGGCGAACCCGCTTCGTCGGAGGTACTGCCAGCGAGGAAGTCCGCCAACAGTCGGCACAGATCCTCGACCCGCTCGTAAGCGAAGGCAACCCGGTGGCGATGATGGGTGCGGCCGACCGAGGCGGTGAACATCAGGTCGTCTGGGTGGACGTCGTGCACGAGGAGGTGTTCGTGGTAACGGGTGGCCAGACGCAGCAAACCGTCGGCGTTCGGCGCGCTGAGGGGCAGGATCCGCGCGGTCGATTCGAGAGTGTCACGCTGAGGGATGGGGTCCGGGCTGCGCAGGATCAGGTGGCAGTTGGTACCGCTCAGCCCAAAGGCGCTCACGCCGGCGTAGAGGACTCCCTCCGCCCCTGTAGAGCCGTGCCAGGGAGACAGCCTGTCCTGGACATAGACTGGGGTCTGGGAGAAGTCGATGAACGCATTGGGCTCATGAAAGTACAGGTTGGCCGGTAGGATCCGCTCACGCAGGGCGAGGGACAGCTTGGCCAAGCCCGCAAACCCGGCGACACAGTCCATGTGACCGATGTTGGTCTTGACGGTGCCGATAGCGCAAAACTGTCGCTGCTCTGTGTGCCGCGAGAACGCGCGAGTAATGCCGCTGACCTCAATGGGGTCACCTAGGCGCGTGCCCGTACCATGGGCCTCGATGTAGCTGATGTCCTCCGCCGCCACACCCGCATCGGCCAGGGCGGCGTCGATCAGGTCGGCCTGAGCGTCGGCGTTGGGCGCCGTGATACCGCTCGAAGCACCGTTCTGGTTGATGGCACCGCCCATGATGACGGCGTGGACGTGATCCCCATCCCGCCGGGCCGCCGCCAGATCCTTGAGCACGAACGCGAACACCCCTTCGGCAGCGTTCGTGCCGTCACTGCTTCGGTCGAAGGTGCGTGTCCGGTGATCCGAGGACTCGATGTTACTGATCTCCTTGATGCCGACGCCCGAGCCATCCGAGACCAAGGGCACCAAGTCACACTTCACCCCGCCGACCACCGCCATGCTGCACTCCCCCGACTGGATGGCCCGCATCGCCATGTAGACGGCGACCAGTCCTGACGAGCACGCAGTGTCGACGACCATGGCCGGACCGGTGAAGTCGAGCAGGAAGGCGATCCGGCTCGCCATGAGCGACTTGATATTCCCCGACACCCCGACATCCGGTGCGTCGGGAGCGCAGGTCTGCACGATGGAGCGGTAATCAACGCCAAAGTCGGTGGAAAGCCCGACATAAACACCTACACGCTCACCCGAGAGCCCCCCGGACATCTGTCCGGCATCCTCGAGGGCAGCCCAGGCGGCTTGCAGGAAGAGGCGCTGGTTGGGGTCGAGGAGCTTGGCCTCCTGACGCGATATTCCGAAGAAGCGGGGATCGAACTCGGCGATCGACCGGAGCCGGCTCCCGGGGATGTAGCGCTCGGGATCCGGCGGGGTGTCGATCCCGCAAGCGCGCAGGTACGCTTCGAGGTCCGACTTGCGTTCCTCCGACAGCCCGGTCGCGCCGGATCGGCCCTCGCACAGCATCGCCCAGAAGGCGGTGAGGTCCTCGGCAGAACCCGCGGATCCTGACATCCCGATGATGGCGACCTCCCGGACCCCGTCGGCCCGAACCCTGTTGACGCGTACGTCAGTCTCAGCCCCGAGAAGGGCGATATCCACGTCGTCCCAGCCCAACTGCCCGGTCATCGCACCGCCAAGCCCAGCTCGGCCGCGAGGGCGTGGTTGGCTGTCCGGCCCAGGATGATGCCGATCCGGTCCTCCTGCTCTGCAGACGGGACGAGTTTGGTCGTCATGATCGTCCGCAACAGCTCGATGGCCTGACGGTCGGCGACATCAGTCGGGATGTCCGCGGACACGGAGTTGTTCAGATCGACCAGTTGCTGGTAGGGCTCAACCACCCCGGCGGTATAGGCCGCGTTGTCGAAGTTTCGGTTTCGGGTGGCCGCCGCTGCTCCCAGGCACAGGGCCACTAGGCTCGGTCCGGGCTCGGCCGCCGCGATCTGCTCGAAAACACGTGCGAGTTGGGCGGGATCGCCGTCGACGCCGGCCACGAGGTGGCCATCGCCGAGGATGCGGGACACCATCTTGGTGAGGACCGTCTTCGGGCCCACTTCCAACCAAGCCAAGGGCTCGCGCCGAGCGATCTCCTGGACGACCGTCCTCCAGAGGACGGGGCTGGTGAGCTGAACCGCGAGCGCGTCGCGGATGTCATCTGCGTCGCGGTAGACCCGCCCGGTCACGGTGCTGATCACGGGGACGCGAGGGGTGGACAACGCGCAGTCGGCAGTCGCTTCGACGAAGGGGGCGACAGCCTCGGCCATGTACGGACTATGGAAGGCACCGGCGACGTTCAGCAGGGCCACCCGTGCCCCTGCATCCTCGAGAACCGGGCTGAGCTCCTTGAGGGAGGCTCGTGAACCTGCCAGCACCGTCTGGGTAGGGCCGTTGTCGTTGGCCACGCGGACGTCGTGGCCGCGCATGTTGAACCGGCGCACGAGCCGCGCAACCTCGTCGGCAGGGACTTCGAGGACCGCGATCATGCCGGAATCCTCCATGGCCGCACACCGATCCATGGCCTCGCCACGAACCTTGACCAACGCCACGGCGTCCTCGAACGACAGCGCTCCGGCGGTCCCTAGGGCGGTGATCTCCCCCAAGCTGTGGCCTGCCATGCACGACACCTGCGGATGACGCTCCTGCACAAGCACCTCATACATTGAATAACTAAGGACGAATAGGGCGACTTGAGCGTGTGCCGTCCGTGTCAACTCGGCGGGAGTGGCCTCGAAGCATAGATGTTCAAGGGAGTAACCGACGATGTCGGAGGCCTGCTCGAAACGGGATCTCACTGAAGCATGGGCGCGGTGCGCTTCGCGGCCCATCCCGATGTACTGGGATCCCTGGCCCGGGAAAATGACAGCAACGGTGGACATGTGTGAACTCACTTTCCGGTGGTCGTGATCAGGAGATGGCGCTACGGAGAACAAGGACGCCGAGCAGCTTCATGGCGCTGGCCAACAGGCGCTCCATGGAGAGTGTGGTGAGACGCCGGGCGTAGCGGACGATGACGGTATGCGGATCGCTCGGTTGGTCGACGCCGATCACGATGTCGAATGCACGCAGCGCGTCGTCCACCTCGTCGTATGGCCCGATGAGGCAAGCGATGGTCACGGCGCCGTCATCCACGGTAAGAGGCACTTGGCCGGGCGCGACGTCGTCCCCCCGTGCCAGTGCAGCGAGGTGCGCCTTCAGGACAGTAGGAAAGTCCCCCTGCGCGGCGAAGTCGAAGCGGGTGGGCCACACGTGGCCATCCGTTCCGGACAGCCAGAACGTGATCGCTTCTGTAGCGAGAAGCTTGTGCAGCGTGACGGCGAACGTGACGTGAATAGCGGCCAAGGAGGCGCCCTGATGGGACTCACCGCCATTGGCGAGCGCCCCGAGCCGCTCCCGTACCGCCGCCGGGATGGTCGCTTCGATCCGTGTCGAGCCCGAGCCTACGCGCGACGAGGAGAACCAGGCCTTGGGTAACATGACCCCGGCCGCGTCGGCCACGGACTTGGCACGAGCGATGAACCGACGCTCCAAGTGGTTGAGCAAGTGGCCGAACGTCGCATGCGCGAAGAGTTCGGTGACCTCGACCATGCCTGGCAGGACCCGATTCAGCTCTTCCTGCAGCATGATCACGTTCAGCGAGTTGCCGCCAAGGTCGAAGAAGCTGTCCGTTATAGAAATCGGCACGTTGCCCAAGACTTTCCGCCACGCGGCCAACACCAAGGGGCTGAAGCTGGCGGAGGACTCCGGGGCATCGTCGCTCGCCGTCCACGCATCCAGGTCCTCGGCACGGGTTCGCACAGCGTTGCGGTCCACCTTACCGCTGGTGGTCATGGGGATGCTCGGGACCGCGACAAGGGTGGCGGGGACCATCGGCCCGGGAAGAAGGCCAGTCAGGAAGTCTTTCAGGTTCCGGGGCGCCACTGACACCCCAGGCCGGGTCTGGTAGAAGCCCCGGAGCAACTGGTTGCCACGCGATACCTGATCCACTATCACGGCCGCGCCCACGACGTCCTCATGGTGCGCGATGACGTGTTCGATCTCCTCGAGCTCCATCCGGAAGCCACGGATCTTGACCTGATTGTCCATGCGCCCCAAGTAGTGCAGTTCACCGTCCCGCCAGACTCCGCGATCACCGGTCCGGTACATCGGCTCACCGCCGTGGGGGCTGGTGAGGAACACCAACTGGTTGAGGTCAGGGCGGTTGAGGTAACCGGGGGACACCCCGCGGCCCCCGATCCAGATGTCGCCGGGGAAGCCTTCCGGGACCATGCGTAGATCTTCGTCCAGCACGTAGATCGTGGTGTTGAGCAGGGGCGCTCCTAGGGTGACGTCAGAGCCCTGTTCGAGGTGCTTGACGCTGGACCAGATGCACGTTTCGGTGGGTCCGTACACGTTGTATAGGGCCAGACCGGGGTGGCGCCGGAGATTGACAAGCAACTCTTCCGGGAAGGCCTCACCACCAACGAGCAACGTGTCCAACCCCGCGAGGGCTTGATCCGCAGCCTCAGCATCCGCGTGGAGGAGACGCAGCCGCGATGGGGTCATCTGGGCGTGGGTGACGCGATTCGAGGTGAGAAAGTCAGCAATCTCCTCCGGCGTTCGAATCTCGTCGTCACCGGCGATGACCACGGTGGAGGCCGTGGCCAAGCTCATCCACGTCTCCAGGATGTAAATGTCGAACGATGTCGCCGTCAGGCACCCCACGCGAGCGCCACTCCCCCAACTCAGGGCAGTGGGCATGCCCGCAATGAAATTCTCGAGGGCGGCATTGGTGAGCCGGACGCCCTTGGGCTGGCCCGTCGATCCCGAGGTGAAGATCACGTAGGCCAGCTCGTCGCCTGCCCCCGACACGAAGGACCCGGAATCGCCCCGGAGCCCGTCAGTGTCCTCAAGCACGAGGGCACGCTCCCCGAGTTCGAGTGCGTCAGCCAGTTCTCGCGAACACACCACCTTCACCGGGTCGGCGGCCTTGATAACCGTCGCAATCCGCGCCACCGGGTCACCGGCCTCCATGGGAAGCCACGCCCCCCCGATGCGTTTGATGCCGAGCATGGTGACCACGTGATCGGTCGAGGCCGGGAGGATGACTCCGACGATGTCACCGGGGCAGACCCCGGCGTCGCGGAGCAGCGCCCCCACCGCGCGGGACCTCCGATCGAGGTCGGCGTAGGACGTGTCCACCCCCCGGTACCGGACCGCAATGCGGTCCGGGAACTGGGAGAACACGCGCTCGAACACGGTCGACAACGTGGCCACGTCGGTTTGGATGGGTCCTTTCCCGAGATTCCGGAGGGCTTGCTCATCAGCCTCACCCACCAGACTGAACTGCACCATGGGCGCGGCCTTGGCGGAGGGCGTTCCCAGCTGGTCGACGAGGTGACGCAGCGCTTGAACGGCCCCTGCGGACACGCTGGGGTCACCGACCACGGTAAAATCCCCATCCACCCGCAGTTTCAGGTCAGCGCCGGGCAGGGGGAGCTGGCCGTGGGCGAACCCATAGGTAGTTGATGGCGCGGAGGAAGGACTGCCTGCTGCGTGCCGGCTGCCCGCCCGAACGGCGGCCCGAGCTCGCCGGGCGAGTTCACCGATCTGGTCTGTCGGCGCGAGGTCGATCGTGGTCGACACGCAGTCGATCGCGGAGACCTGCACGTCGATGCTCAGGCTCGTCTCGCCGCTCAAGCGTTGAAGGACCACACACCACAGAGCGAGATAGACATCGGCAGGTTCCACACCGATCTGGGCGGCGAACTCACACACGGCGGGGTGGTCGGTGGTGCCGGAAGGACATCCTCCCCCGAGTAAAAGATCGAGCTGGGCGGTGATGCGATGTAATGCACCCACCAACTCCTCGAGCACCTCCACGTTGGCTTTGATACCCGGCATTATGTTGGCGCCGGAAACATTCAAGGGGGTTGATCGGTCCTGAATCGCGTCGCTCATGTTGTTCGTTTCCGGCTCAGAGTAGTATGTTCCACTGTTGATGGCTACGCGCTATCCCGAGCCTCAGCTTGGGGCGAGTTTCGGTTACGCGAAAGTAACGCTACATGTATCTAATAGACATCTGCAAGTCTATAATATCTCCCGCATCTCAGACTCATCTGACGCTCGCATCAACGCCGCTTGTCAGCGCGATTTGGGGCATCGCGATCACCGTCACGAGGAGACCTCCTCCCCTTCCCCGGGCAACCGTGAGCTCCCGCACCATTCTGCCGTCGATGCCCAACCCGGCACCTAGGAGCCGCACCGTCGCCGCAACCACACCAATACCTAACTCATCACCCAACACCTCCATCGTCGCCGCAACCTCGACCCGGCACCCTGCCCCTTGCGCCCATTCGAAGGTCAGCGGTTTCGACGCCGAGAGCCCAAGGTGGATGATCCTCGCTGTCCGTCCGTCATTCATGTGCTCGAAGTACTGCATGCCACGATGCCTGCGGCAAGGGACGTGAGTCTCTTCTGGCCACATCAGCACATCGGCGGTTCGCACCGTCAGGTGACTGCCCCGGGGCGGTGCCAGATCAGGGAGTAGCGCCACAACGGGAGGTGCCGCCACACCATCCCGGGCAGGAGCTCGGCGGCCAACCGCCGGATTGTGGTGTAGTCGTGGGGCGGTGGCCACACCGTCGGGGCCGCATGCTCCCAGAAGCCGTACCGCGCCGAGAACCACCAGTGCTGGAACAGACCCGGGACGTGGATCAGCCGGTCCCTGAGCCTCGTCGCCCGTGCCAAACCGACGACCGCCAGGACCCCACCCGGGGCGGTCAGCGCGGCCAACCGCCTCAGGCCCGCCCGGAGGTCGGGGATGTGGTGCAGCACGGCCACCGAAGCCACCACGTCGAAACGACGGCCGAAATCATGGGTCAGGAAATCTCCGGGCACCCAATCGACGTCTCCGCAGTCCCGACGCGCCTGGTTCAGAACCCGCTCATCGGCATCGATGCCCACAACCTCGGGTACGACCCGTTGCAACTCCCGGGTCAGCAGCCCATTGCCGCAGCCGACGTCGAGGGCGGTCCGGGCTCCTTTGGATATCTCCCTGAGGATCGCGCCGTGGTAGTGGATGTTGTGGTTCCAGCGGCGTGAGGTGGTCGGCATCACCCAAAACTACGTCCGTCCGCCCGGCAAAGCCCAGCCTCGCGTTGAGGGCCGAGTCGATGGATCGCTCCTCCGCGTGAACTCCTGGCTCTCATACTATGTCCGCTAGGAGGCCACACATGAACGATCACCCTTCAGCGAACAATATGAATCAGCCCGGCGGGCAGTCGCCCTGGGAGGCCAAACCGCACCAGGGGCCACAGCCCCAGCAGGGATATCCACAGCAGCCGTCCCAGCCGTACCCCCAGCAACCTCAGGGATATGGACAACCACCACAACCGTCCCCCCAGCAACCCCAAGGACCCGGGCAACCACCACAGCCATCTCCCCAACAACCTCAGGGATATGGACAACCGGGCCATCAGCAGCCCTATACCCAACCCGGCTACCAACAGCCCTACGCCCCCGGCTACGGACAGCCACCACAACCACCCGGCGGAGGCCGCGGAGGAACAAACCGCATCCTGCTCATCGTGATCATCGGCATCCTGGTGATCGCCTTGGGTCTCGGGGCCTGGTGGGTCATCGCCAACAACACCAAACCAGCCGACCCCAGCACACCCACACCAACCACCACCTCCCCCAGCCCAACAGACACGCAGCCCAGCAAGACGACCACCTCCCCCAGCCCTACGCCCAGAAGATCCAGCTCGACACCAACCCCGTCGCCCACCACTGCACCGGAGTTGCCCAAACAGTTCGGCGACTACAATTTCGTTAAAAACATTGACAGAAGCAACGTTTATGAAAATTCTTCGGGCGACCGGATTGTAGCTCAATTCTTGGCGCTCGAAATCCTTTTCGACGTGGAACGCAAAAAAATGGAAGACCTGACCGAGATCGGACAGCTCACCTGCGGCCGGAGCTTCTACGAGGACAAGGAAACGAAAAAGAAGAAGTACTTCATGATGTGCATAACCAAAAAGTACGGTGGAGTTCTTGAGCTCGGTTCCAACGAGAGCGCCTCCGCCCAAGAATTGGGGGCAGAAGGACAGAAATTCCTCGAGGCCTGGAAGTAGGAGACTGCGTCAACAAAACCCGAGGGTTGGGCGCCAGTCAGGAAGACGGGGCGTCAGATCGCCAGATCCGTCACGCCGGGGCTGGACGTGGTTTCCGTGACCCACCCCAGAGGCCGGGGATGCTGCGTGCGGTTGCAGCGGCGTAGGACCGGCATTTATCGAGCCCGCCCGCCCATCTGACCCGCCGGTTCTCCTACCATGGTTCGCGAGGAGCTGTACATGACCAACTATCCCTACTCGAACATGAATCAACCCGGCGCGCAGCCGCCCTGGGGAGGTCAACCCCAACAGAACTACCCCCACCAAGGTCAACCCCAACAGAACTACCCCCACCAAGGTCAACCCAAGCAGGGCTATTTTCAGCAGCCTCAGGGCTATCTGCACCCTCAACAACAGAACTACTCCCAGCCCTACGGGGCGCCCGGGTACATGCAGCCCCCGAGACCACCCGGCGGAGGGGCGGGCCGGACCGTGCTGTTGGTGCTCATCGGCGTTCTCGTGGTCGCCCTGGGCCTGGGCATCTGGTGGTTCATCACCAACAACTCCAAATCCACCGCGCCCTCCACGCCAACTCCCACGGCCGCGAGTCCCACCCCCACGGCCACTGAAACCGGCGTCCCAGAATTGCCCAAGAAGTTCGGTGACTTCAATTACAGCGAGACCATCCAGAAAACCAGTTTCTATCATTCCTCGGACGGCACCCAGATCATGGCCTACACGGACTCCCCCAGCAACTTCGAGGATGTGCGCAACAAACTGACAGACCCCACCGAGAAAGGCGATTTCACCTGCGGCCCCCAGGAAATCTCCCTCAAGAACAACAAGAAAGCGACGGTGATGATGTGCATCACCACCAAGAAACATGACCGCCTTCTGATACTGGGCACGGTCCACACGATGCCGCCCCAGCAGTTGGCGAAGAACGGCAAGGAATTCCTGGAGGCGTGGAAGTAGACTTTCCTGCGCCGATCCACGGACCTCACGGATATCGTGGGACTTCGTGAACCGGTGACCGTCCGGCACCACGCGGCGATCCGTCGTATCGTCGCCGACCACGGATCGGCATTGGACGAGGAAGGGATCCATGTGCTGAACAAGCGACTCCAACAGTGGCTGATCCGCATCGGGATCTTCGTGCTGCCCTCCTTGGTGGCGGCGTCGATCTACCTTCCCCATGGCCTGTTGATGCCCTCTCGCCTGGTCATCATGGGTTTGGCAGCGGCCGCTGCCTGGCAGTTCCTGCGCCGCCCCTCCAAGGATCCGGTACTGGTGGGTGTCGTCG
>ERZ773099.284-NODE-284-length-44842-cov-9.678858_pt1 | contig 44842 bp, 63 predicted proteins | sample MGYA00511120_ERZ773099 | MGnify/ENA primary metagenome ERZ773099 (study PRJEB29015, sample SAMEA2738012) | human oral metagenome | biome: human oral; feature: human-associated habitat; material: dental | place: China | collected 2104 ... | reverse complement strand
AAGATGATTTTATTGTAGGTGCATGGCTTACCTCACGAATAGACAATAAATTAGCCGATAATGAAGTAATAGCGGGATACAATATACAGGGAAATCATAACTCTGAAGTTAAGTTTTTTAATCAAGGTTTTAAGATAAAGGCAAAGCTCGATAAAACCGGCATGGGCTTTGACGAGAGCGTGTTTATGAGTATGGAGCAGACCAGAAAACTTGCCAAAGAGTATGAAAAAATACTTAACCTTCCTATAGCTGATAACGAAAATCTGATATCTTCCGTAATGGTAAAGCTTAAAAAGGACGCAGATCCGGTGGCGGTGCTTAAGAATATAAGAGCGGCATTTCAATCAGAGGGAGTATATGCACTGCTTTCCAAGCAAATGATGTCGGAAGTATCTTCCAATATGAAGAATATTTTAATTTATGTATACATACTTATGGGAGTGCTTTGGCTTATGGTGCTTTTGGTACTTGGAATAGTATATAATTTCTCAATAAAAGAAAGAAAAAGAGAATTTGCAACTTTAAGAATACTTGGGGCGACTAAGCGTAAGTTAATGAATATAGTGCTTAGCGAGATATACATAATCAACTTTATAGGTGCTGTAATAGGAACTGTTCTGGGCTTTTGCATAGCTATGTTATTCGGTCCGGCTATAAGTCTTTCTCTTAAACTGCCGTTCTTGGAACCGGGGCTTATACAAATGATTTACTTAAGCCTTGCAAGTCTTTTGGTGGGAATATTTATCGGACCGGTAGCTGCAAGCTTTGCTCTTAATAAAATGTACAAAACGGAGCTTGCTCTTTTATTAAAAGAAAATGAATAAAAAATTGATTAAAGTCAAATCAATCAGGGGCATCGTTCACAAAATAAGTGTACTAAAAACGATGAATATTTTTCTGAGTGTATACATCAAAAAATGCAGGCATAGTTCGGCTAAGCTAAAGGTTTTGATTTATGTGATTAAGGAAAGAAGGCAGTTGTTTGATATACTTATTTAAGAATCGATGCACCGGTATAGAAGGAGGTGCTTATAGTGTTGGTAATACAAGAAGCTGCTGAGATGTATCTTAAAACTATATTGAGGTTACAGCAAAGTACCGGTTATGTGCGTTCTGTAGATATAGCAAGGGAAATGAATTATTCCAAACCTACGGTAAGTGAACAAATGAAGAAGTTTCGTGAAAATGATTTTATAACCATAGAAGCAGACGGTCAAATATTGCTTACAGACAAGGGCTTGGCAATTGCAAAAAGAACACTTGAAAGGCATCATGTATTGACGGATATTTTAGTAAAAATAGGCGTAGACGAAAAAACCGCCAAAGATGATGCTTGTAGAATAGAGCATTACATCAGTCAACAAACTTTTGAATGTTTAAGAAAGTATTTTGATGAATAGGATGTAGTAAATAAGAATATAGTAAATGATTATTTGATAATCATAAAAACAAATACCACAAGGCAGTAACAAGGAAAGTTATTGCTTTGTGGTATTTATTTTATAAAATTATGCGGGTGACAGGACTTGAACCCCTACGAAAAACCTATAAATACCTTATTATAAAAGAGTTTCTGCTATTCGTGTTGTATTTCGTGTTGCATAGTTTCAAAATAGCTATTTATTTTATTATTAATTTCTTTGTTTTTCCCTCTCATGGTATGTTGATAAACTGTCTTTAGTGTCGAACTTGTCGACCATCCACCACGCTCCATAATATACTTATCGGGTATACCCATAGCATGAAGAATTGAAGCAGAGTAATGTCTTAAATCGTGAAACCTGAAGTGTTTAAGACCGGCTTTTTTTAATAAGTTGGCAAAGCGATCCGTTATCATGTTGGGGTGAAGATTTGTTATATTGCCTTCTTTTGGAAGCAGTTCTATAACAAAATCCGGGAATTCTATATACCTGTCGCTGCTATATGTTTTTGGTGATTTGATAACCCAAGAGCCATCAGGGGCTTTTACCATAGCATTTTTAACATGAACTATGTTGCCGTTTACATCATCTGCTTTTAATGCGCATATCTCACCTCTGCGCATAGGACCGAAAGCGGCAAGCAGTATAGGTACTTCCAATTCTGAGCCCTTTGCATAAGATATAAGCTGTCTAACTTCAACATCTGAAGGTATATGTATATCCGGTTGAACTTTCTTAGGTAAATCCGTTTTAAGTGAAAAATTGGGTCTGTAAGTCCTAATAACTGCATTAAGCAATCCATGAACATTGCGGATCGTTTTAGGGGATATAGTGCCGGCAATTGAGTTAATAAATACTTGTACTTGCTCTTGTGTAATACTGTCAATCTTTAACTTAGCTACCTTGCTGATCTGATTAGCAGCTATCCCTTTATATGTTCTTACTGTAGTAGGTGAAAGGATAGATAATCGGTTGTTAATATATTGTTCTGTGGCTTTGCCTATGGTTAGGTTGTTGTTTGATGTAGACTCTTCAAGCTTATATGCGGTCGCAAGATATTCCGCTTCTTTCTTAGTGGAAGCCGTAAAAGACTTGTAGTGTCTTTTACCATTAGAATCTGTATAATCATAAATCTGACATCTCCAATTGCCAGATTGTAATTTTCTAGCAGTTGCCATACGATATCCTCCTTCTTGAGTATAAAAAGAACACCTATTCAGGATTGAATGAGGTGTTGCCTGTGGTATAATATAGCTTGGTGGTTAGGCTTCTATTATAGCATAGGACTTAACTTTTGCCCTTGCATTGCAGCGAACAGTGCAGGGGTGTTTTTTATTTTAACTTGTTTCCAAAATGGAAATAACGGAATTTTTATTCCATTTCGTCATCATCTTCATAGATACCAGTTTCAGAATTATCATAAACTTCATCAGTTGATAGCGATTGATTGTATTCTTCAGCTATCATGGTTTTGTTAAATTCAGCAGTCGGATCAATTTCATTTACCAATTTTTCCAATTCGTCTATTGATATTCTAAAAAATTCTTTTCTGAGGTTAACTTTATTAACCCTATTACTATTAAGTCTGCGATGTAAAGAGTTTTCTAACATTACAGCATCATCTGAAAAAATAAAGCTATGTACATCAAATTTGAATGGTACACTAGCACTTCCTAATTCGTTTACCCTATCCTGCGGCTCTAATCTTCTAGTCATACCAATCTTAAATACATCTTCTCCAAAAGAACCTAAGTTACTTATTATGTAGACATTGCCGGCTTTACCATTTTGAAGCCTTGTAACATCTTCTTTTCTTGTTATTACATCTGAGAGTTGTGATTGTAATTCTAAAATTCTAGCTCGCAAAGCTTCTAATTCACTTGGATCAGTAGCAGCTGTCATAGAAGTTTGCAGTTTTTCTATTTCAGAATTAAACTTTTGTTCTTCTTGTTCTATTTTCTTTCGTTCAGCTTCTAAAGCTTTTCTTTCTTCAGCTTCTTGTCTCATTTGCTCTCTTAAAGCAGCTTGTTCTTGTTTTTGTTGCTCTCGTTTTACATAGTAGTTATATTCTATCTTAACGGAATTTATGAAAAGGTATTCTATCTCACCAATAAATCTGACCAAGGTAGGAAGTATAGCCTGATTACCTTCTCCAGCTATTTTTAGATATTTGGATATCATTGTCTTTACACTGTCTATAGCCTTATCAAGTTTTTCATATCTTAGGTTGTAAAGAATATTTTGCAACTCTGCTTTTAGAGCTATCACTAATAACTGATATATTGTCTTGTTAGCTTTGGTTGTATACCTTGACTCATACTCGGCTAGAGTTTTTGCTATTATCTTATCGTTATCCTTAAAAGCTCGTCTTAGATCCATAATATCCATATGATGTAGCTTTAGAATTACGCTCGGAGATAGTACTTCAATTTCTTCGGTGCTGTATTGATCAATCAAATGCGTATCGGATTTGTAGTAGTTTTTTATACTGTAGTTTATGCTGTTATAAAGCTCTTTGATTCTTTGAAGTTTTTTAGCCTGTGAACCTAATTTCTTTTCCAGTTCTTTCTCTTTATCAGATAATGCAGCTAAGGTAGCATTAGAATTTGAAATATCTATCCTATTTAAAGATATTCTATTATCCAACTCGTTAAGCTCTTGTTCTTTCTGATGGATTAAATTTTGCAGGTTTTCATAGTCTGGATATCCTGATTCGGCAAGTTTTTGATTTAAATCGGATATTGTATTTTCAAGTTCAGCAATTTGTTCTTTGTATTTAGAAGAGAATACAGGTATATTTTTAATTCCTCCATTTACAAGAATAATCCCAGTAATGAATACCGCTGTTAAGATAAAAAATACTATCTTTCCGGTAACATCACTTACTGCTGCTAAACCAATAAGAAAAAACATTGCAAGTATTGAAAATATAACAGTTACAGCTATTTTAATTATTTTCTTCATAAAATGATCCTCTAAAGTTCTACTTTTTCAATGACTCTTCCAACAGTTTGAATATCTTCTGTACCCTTTATCATCTTATACTTAGGATTATGAGATATCAGACCGTCTTCGCCATATTCTTTTATAAACAATTCATTACCTCTTGAAAATATTCCAATATCTCCAAAATTAAGTTCGGGAGTTTTTTGTACATATACTTTTTCACCATCGTAGTATGTTGGTTCCATGCTATCTCCGCTTACAGATATAATAAAATCTGCACCATCACAGACAGGTGCTTTTATGCTTTCGATTTCTATATCAGTAAGAAAAGAAGTCAATCCGGCACTTGCACCACCTAAGATATAAGGATATATACCCATAGGTTCTTTTAGTTCATACGAACTAGAAAGGTTGCTGTTATATTTTGTATCTGTTTTTAATTTAAGTAACTCCTCACTTCGTATCAACTCTTTTTCTATAATAAAAGTAATAATCTCTTTACCGTGCTTGTCTAGTTTTCGGAATTTTTCAATTAAATCAATTTCATGAATATTGAGCTGTAAACTTCCATTGCTTTTATAACCATTATATCCAAAAGCTTCAAGTATATTGCTAACACCATACAATGTACACATCTCTAAAAGAGCCTCTGGTGTTGGATTACTGTTTCCATTCTCCCAGCTATATATTGTTTTTTCAGATGCCTTAAATCCTTTGTTGGTAAGTATATCTGATATTTCTTTTACACTCATACCAGAATCAACTCGATATTTTTTTAAGATATTGCCTATATTATACGCCATCACAACCTCCTTTTTTAACTAACTATATATTAAACATTTTATTATGTCAATAAAAATTCTAATATTCTTAGAAAAAACTATTGACATTCTGATAAAATAAGAATAATATATAAATAATTCTTAGAAACTAAGAAAGGAGAAGATATGAGTACTGTAACAAATAATCTATCACAGTATATTAAAGATAGAGGGATTAATGTTTCAAAAATGTCAAGGGAGTTAGGAATACCGTACATAGCTCTTTATAATAGTTTGCTAAACCCTGCAAGCGAAAGAACTTTAAGGGATATAGAGTTTATGAAAATATGTTACTTCTTAGATGTGGATCCACGATTATTTATGGATGCAAGAAAATAACAAAAATAGTTTAGAGAAAGACAATGAGAAAAATAAAGGATGATTAACATTAACAGGTTTGATATCAGCAATATTAAGTGAGTATAAGAAACAGAACGAGGACAGGGAATAAAGGAGGAAAGATGGAGAAAATACAGATGACGCTCCGGGCGGTACACTGGGAAGCAGGACGCATATGTACTGGACGCAAAAAGGCAGGCTTTTCTTGTATGACTTCTTAAAGTCAAAAGGAATTTTGCTGTTGATTGAAAGAGTAGAGGAAAAGGTAGGTTAGGAGGGAAGAATGAACAAAGAGGAAGCGATAGAACAATTAGAAGATTTAAGAGAGCATTGTAAGGAGCACATAAAAGAAGACGAAGAAGGCTTTGGCGTGTGGGGGAGCGATGTCGAAGCGTTAAATATTGCAATTGACACACTTAGAAAAGAGGAGGTAATAATTTGAACGGAATAAAAATTTTAAGTAAAACAGCAGCAGAACAAAACGAGTTTTTTGACTTAAATAAGTCAAGTAACGGCGGTGGATATTCTCAGCCGCTTAAGAAAACCACCTTTGAATATGAAGGTGAGGAATATGAGTTTGTGTATGACAATACCTCCTGTGGCGATTTTGGAAGCCGTTTCACAAAGACTCTTTACAAGAACGGAGAAGAACTGGCAGAAACTGAAGTAAATCAAGTAGATAGAAATGAAGTCTACAGATATGGATTTTATGGGGATAACCCTTTACACCTTGCCATGCTTCGTGCAGGATTGCTAACAAAGTGGGACTTCTATGAAGAGGAGGACGAGGAGTAATGCAGGTTGTAGGAAGTATATTGGCAGTCATAGCAATGATGACAGCAGCATTTTTTATAGATGATAAAGAGTAGGGGGAGAGAATATGCCCAAATTGGCACAAAGTAGGACGGAAAAGCAGGACGCAACTCTTAGAGGGGCGTTGAAAAGAATACAAGGCACTTATAACAAGACTAATAAGGAAATGGCTGCAATAATTGATTGTTCTGAAAAAACATATCGCAAAAGATATAGACAGCCCGGTACTTTTACTTTTCAGGAATTAAGGAATTTGAATAGTAGAGGTTGGCTAACAGATGAGGAAAAAATAAAGATATTTTAGGAGGAAGTATGGTAGAAGAGATATCAAGAGTTGTCAAAAAAATATATACATATAAAGACTTGTGCAATCTCCTGCATGTCGCTTCTGAATACAGAGGTTTTAACATAGTAGATATAGCAGGAATAATAGCTGAAACAAACAAAGTTTTTTCTATAGAAAATACAAGTGAATTAAGTCGTAGAAAATATCAGGATTATGCACATATATTCCTTTATAAATTATATGAAGCGTACTTTGATAAATTTAAAGAATTTTTAAGTAGGAGGTAGCTATGTGTGAGAGTAATGGCAGTGTGGTAAGTGTATTTGCAGATGGTAGGAAACATATAAGTACGGAAGTAGTTAGAGAGGGTGTAAGAACAGTTGTTACTATAACTTTTGAGGAAGTAGCACCAAGAGAGCTACAGATACCTGAGTTTATGCGAAACAGAGGGGTATAACTATGGCAGTGGCAAAGTGGGCAGGCAACATGAGACAGACCGGCATAGGCATTAGAGAGCTTAAGCAGCTTATTAAACTTGGTGACAGGTTTGACTACACTTATGGGAGCTTTAGTTCTGAAGATTTTACAGGTAGTTCAAAACCTAAACAGAAAACAGACAGAGTGGAAGTTATTAAACTGTATCCCGATCTGGTCAAGCTTAAAGTAATAAGAACAGGTAAGGAAATGATAGTAAGCTTCTCAGACGTATTGCTGTATAGCAATAAAAAGAGCTTACAGCCCTTTAAGGAAGATAAGCTGTAAGCCCAAATAAATAACCAAGGTGATTGTATCACAAAAGGAGCGGAATGAAAATATTAAAAATAAAACTTGAAAATTTTCAAGGTATAAAAAAATTAGAGTTTGATATACAAGGCAAGGATTGCTCTATATACGGAGATAATGGTACCGGTAAGAGTACCATATACAATGCGTTTACATGGCTTATGTATGGGAAGCCTTCCACACAGGAGAAAAATTATACACCTAAGACTATAGGAAGTCATAAGCTTAATCATGTTGTTGAGATTACATTACAACTTGATACAGGGGCAGAAATGGTGTTGAAAAAAGATTTTCATGAAATCTACAAAACAGTAAGGGGCAGTGCTAATCCCATACTTTCAGGACATTCTACAGATTATGAGGTAGACGGAGTACCGGTCAATGAAACAGGATTTAAAAAGACTTTGTTGGAACTTTACAAAAGTGAAGAGCTTGCAAAGATGCTCACGGCATATGACTACTTTTTAGATAACATGAAAGCAACAGACAGAAGAAAAATACTTCTTGAGATATGTGGTGATGTAGACTTTGAAGATGTTATAGCTAAAACCCCTGAGCTTTCAGAGCTTAGTACGATGCTAATAAAAAAAGGGGATACCACGGAGTTATATACAGTTGATGAGTACAGACAGATTGCAGATAAGGAAAGGTCATTGACGGATAAAGAACTTAAAGGTATTCCGGGAAGAATAGATGAAGCACAAAAAGCAAAGCCGGACATCAATGAACTTATTCCTTCCGCTATAAATGAAAGAATACAAACTATAAAGGATGAGCAAAGAAAACTTGAACTTGAGCTTTCAGATAAAGAGAATGCTGCACTGTTATCAATACTTAATCAGATATCAGAAGTTGAAAGGAAAATATCAGTAGGAGAAACGGAACATATAAAAATTGAGAATGATAAGAATAAGCTTACTTTTGCAAGAATAAATGACTTGCATAAACAGCTTTCAGATATGGATAAAGAAATACTGCATATATCCGCCTCTTACAATGAAAGTGAATACGATCTTAATCGAATCATGTCAAAAAGAGAGTCTTTGCTTGAAGAATATACGAAAGAAAATGATAAGGAATGGACAGGAGTAACAGTTTGCCCTACTTGTAAAAGAGAACTTCCGGAAGAACAAGTAGATGAGTCAAAGAAGATATTTAACATAGCAAAGGCTAAGCGTCTTGCCGACATTAATGAAAAGGGAAAAGTTGAGTGCAGTAAGGCATTGATAGAAAGTAAAAAAGAAGAAATAAAAGCTTATGAATCAAAACTTGAAGAGCTTAAAAGCAAGAAAGAAGAGATATCACAGCTTATAAGTGAAGCAGAAAGTTCTTTAGTAGACATGACTCCATATAAGTCTACTCAAGGATATATGGAATTAAATAAAGAACTTGAAAGACTTAAATCAATGCAAAATGACATAAAGGCTGCATCAAATGTAACAGAAAATGCAATAAAGACTCAAATCAGCAAGCTAAATGAAGAACTTGAAAAAGAACAAGGTAAAAAAGCTCAGATAGAACTGGTTAAGAGGCAGGATCTGAGAATAAAAGAGCTTGAAGAAAAAGAAAAGGAGCTTGCAGGAAAATATGAAGAGCTTACAAAAGGACTGTATCTTTGCGAACAGTTTATAAAAGCAAAAACAAGGTTGCTTGATGAGAAGATAAACAGCCGTTTCAAGACACTTAAGTTCAGGCTTTTCATTGAACAGCAAAATGGAGGTATAGCAGATGACTGTGAGGCATTAATACCTTGTCAGACCAGCTTAGTACCTTTTAAGAGTGCAAATAATGCAGCAAGAATTAATGCAGGTCTTGAACTTATAGATACACTTTCAGAGTATTATGGGGTTGAAATGCCGCTGTTTTTGGATAATGCAGAGTCAGTAACTAAGTTCAATAAAACAAAGACACAGCTTATCAAGCTGATCGTGTCTAAAAATGATAAGATTATAAATTTTGAAAGAGAGGATTAATATATGGCAACAAAGGAAAAAACAACAGAAGTAGTAACTCAGGAAGAACAGAAGTTACTTCCGGCAAATAATAGTGAACAGTTTACAAGTAAGGTTCTCAAAGAGTTCGGAAGTACCGCAGGAGCTATACAGGTTACTGATTATCAAAGGCAGCTTATACAGGGGTATTTTATTGCTATAGATAGAGCTTTAAAAGCAGCTGAAGAAAAGCGTCTGTATAAGAATACCAATAATTCAGACCATACCTATGATGATCCTAATCCGATCACATGGAATACAGTAGATCTGAATGCACTTGCACTGGATGTGGTTCATTATGCAAGGATGGGACTTGATATGATGCAGAGTAATCATCTAAGTGCAATACCGTTTAAGAATAACAATAAGACCTGTAAGTCAGGTACAAAGATGTATACAGTAACCCTTATGCCGGGATATAACGGAATACAGTATATTGCACTTAAGTATGCTTTAGAAAAGCCGGTATCGGTAACTACAGAACTTGTATATAGCACAGACACATTTAAGCCGATAAAGCGTAGTCATGATAATAAGGTTGAAAGCTATGTGTTTGAAATAAATAATGCTTTTGACAGAGGAGAGATCATAGGCGGTTTCGGATATATAGAATATAAAGAACCTGAAAAAAACAAACTTGTAATAATGACCTTAAAAGATATCATGAAACGCAGACCTGAAAAGGCAGCCGGAGAGTTTTGGGGCGGTACAAAGACTGTTTGGGAGAAGGGTAAGAAAAAAGAGGTTGAAACAGAGGGATGGTTTGAAGAGATGTGCTTAAAAACTCTAAAAAGAGAGGTTTACAGTGCAAAGAATATGCCAAGAGATCCTAAGAAGATAGATGATGCATATCAACATATGAAGTTACAGGAGATAAGAATGACAGAAATGGAAGCACAGGAACTTATAGACTCTAACTCAGGTCAGATAGTGATAGATATAGAGAATGAGTCTATGACAGAGGTAAAAGAAGACACAAAGCCTGAAAAAATACCGGAAATAACGGATAGTATTGATAATCAACCGCAAGAGTCCGAAGGGACCGTAAGCAACTTACCTGAATTCTAATGATAATAAAACCTATAGCATCAGGCAGCAGCGGAAATGCATATTATATAAGTGACGGTAAAAACAGTTTGCTGCTTGATGCAGGTATACCTTTAGCAAGAATCCAAGCAGGTTGCGGTTATAGTGTATCAAAGTTAAGCGGTTGTCTTATTACACATGCTCATAGCGACCATGTAAAATCGGCAAAGGATTTGGCTAAGTTAGGAGTAGATATTTATACAAGCCAAGGTACTATAGATATGGCAAAGTTAAATGGACACCGTATCCATAAGGTAAAAGCCTTGGAACAGTTTGAAACAGGTACTTTTACAATACTTCCTTTTGATGTGGAGCATGATGTACCTGAACCTTTGGGATTTTTAATATACAGTAAGGAAACTAAAGAAAAGCTTTTATATGTAACGGATACATATTATATCCGTTATAGATTCAAAGGTCTTACTCATATTTTGATTGAAGCAAATTATAGTCCCGATGTAATTGTAAATAATACAGGAAGTAATTATATAGATTCTTCAAGAGCAAAAAGAATAATAACTTCTCATATGAGTATAGATACAGCAATAAAGACACTAGAGGCATTTGACCTCAGTACAGTGCAGCAGATATATCTTTTGCATTTAAGCAATAACAACAGCAATGCAGAGGCATTTAAGGAAAGAGTGCAGGCTGCAACCGGAAAAGAAGTTTATATATGCTGATAAGCATATACTAATGTGAGGAGCTGGATAATCTCATTAAAACAGTATTAACAGTAGGGTTGGATTAATCTACTATAAAAGCCAAATTATTAGTAGGGTCGGATAAGCTACTATAAAAGCCGAACTTATAAATACACTCTTGTGGAAGCAAACCACATTAAAAAAATGCGAATGTAACTGTAGACGTAGTATTTACGTCATTTGGCTTACTTATATCACAGGGATATGTTACGAAAGGAAGCCATTATAGTCCACTGTAATTGGATAAAGCAATTGCATACTTGGCTAGTCGGTCACTACTTACACAGATAAGCACACTTGCTAGTCCGGTCACTACAATTACCTCACCCGGAATACAAAAAAGATATCAGGAAGCTATGAAAGGTCAAAAAAGAACTGTAGATGTTAAAGGTGAAATTTGGCTTTTAAGCAAAGAGGAAACGGCTTCTTTTATTAAAGTAACCCAAAATGAAGCAATTTCCGAGAAAAACCATAGTATTTCTGAGAAAAACCATAGTATTTCCGAGAAAAACCCCCTAAAAGAAAAGAAAGAAAAAGAAAGGAAAGTAAAGGAAAATAAAGTAAATAAAAATATAGGGGCGAAAGAGAAGATAGATTTATCTTATTTTTCTTATGATGAAAAACTGAATGAGGCTTTTTTAGAATATGCAAAAATGAGAGAGAAAATCAAAAAACCAATCTCGACACAACATACAGTAGATCTATTAGTTAAGAAATTAAAAGAATTATCTACAGTGAACGGACATATGGATAATGACAGAGCTATAGCGGTCCTTGATCAATCTATTATGAATAACTGGCAGGACTTATATGGATTAAAAAGTAATAGCAATAGCAGCAGGAGTTTTAATAACCAAGGAGGGGTCATAGACTGGGATAAAGTATGACAAGAGATGAAGTAAAAGAGATCATAATGATAATGACATATACCTATCCGAACTACAAGCCGACAGATACAACGGCTACAGTAGATACATGGACAGCAATACTTGCTTCTTATCAGTTTGAACACATCAGAGCCGCATTACATTCGTATATATTGAGTGATACGAAAGGATTTGCCCCCACACCCGGGCAACTTATAGACAAAATACCGGTAAAAAGCTTTGATATGACAGAAATGGAAGCGTGGGGAATGGTTAACAAGGCACTATCAAACTCAAATTATCATGCAAAAGAAGAGTTTGATAAACTTCCCTTAGTAGTACAAAAAACACTTGGAAGATTTGAAGTCTTACAAGAATGGGCAGGTATGGAGATTGATACAGTTCAGAGTGTAATACAGTCTAATTTTATAAGAAATTACAGAACTGTATTACAAAGAGAAAAAGAACGCAACAAGCTACCGACAAGGCTTAGGGAAATACTTGAGGCAGCAGGAGCAAAGATGACAGGCATAGGCACTACTGTCAATAATACAAATAAATTACTTGAAGATATAAGGGGGCAAAGCAATGATTAGCCAATGATTAGCTTTACAATCAAAGGCAGCCTTGCAGGGCTTAATGAGCTTATTGCTGCGAACAGAAAATACTGGGCAACAGGAAACAAGCTTAAGAGAAAGAACATGGATATGGTCAAAGCGGCTATATATGAAGAAGGTTTGAAGGGTTACAAGTGCAGAGAACCGGTGGGAATAAATTTTTACTGGTATGAAAAAAATCAAAAAAGGGATAAAGACAACATAGCAAGTGCTAAGAAGTACATACTTGATGCAATGATAGAAACCGGACTTATCAAAAATGACGGCTGGAAAAATGTAGAAGGATTTAAGGATCGTTTCGACATTGATAAAGATGATCCAAGGGTGCTTGTGTGGGTTTTTGAAAGTTAAGGCGATGATTAAATAAAAATATGAGGTGGCTATGAAAAAATATAAATCAGACCTTAAATCTTATACTGAGGCACTACTAGAAAGAGTTGAGCGTTGGAAACATATAAATGAGAATGGTTGCACAGATCCTCAATGGGCTGATGGCTCTAATATGAATCTAGCAAGAAACCATATCATTTATTACAAAAAGCACATAAACGAAATATGCTCAAAAGAAGGTATTCCACTTCCGGAAGAATATTACATACCTACACCACCACCAGTGGATAATAACTATATGGCAAATTATAAAGATAAAAAGCGTGTGAAAAGACTGAAAATAGATTACCAGATGAAATTGACAAACAAAAAAATGAATATGATGATACACAATTAAATTTATTTTAGGAGGAAGCATGGCTAAAAAGAATTTTGAACTAAATAGGAAGGAATACCTGAAGATAAAAAAGATGGATCATAATCAGATGCACTTGTGGGCTGAAAAAATGTATAGGAACGGCTTTGAGGATGGAGAAAAATCAGCAGACAAAGGAACATTGACATTCGAAGATATTCAAGAGGCACTTTCCAGCATAAAAGGTCTTGGAGAAAAAAGGATAAGTGCTATATGTGAAGCACTGGAGAATGTGATGACATTAAGGAGGGAGCAAGATGTTAAAGCCTAAAGCGAGTATGCGGGAATTTGAAAAATCATTCGGATTTAGAAAGTGTAAAGGCTGTAGTCTCTTGCCTATTTACTATTTATGCGTAGCGAAAGATAGTAAGTTTCTTTTTGTAAGTCCTGTTATGTTCGATATACAAGACTGGAAAAATGATGATAAGAGAATACATAAGAAAGCTAATTGCAGATACAGAGATCATCGCACCTCAACAGATATTTTATATCAGCTAATAAAAGCAGATATGCTGAAAGGAGATTGGGAGGAATGATGAAAATGTCTGATTTAGCAAAGCAAATACTTATACACTATGGACTTAGACATCAAAAATCTAAGGCTATCGAAGAGTTTGCAGAGCTAATCGTGGCACTGCAAAAAGACTTACTTGTAGAAAAGGAAGGTCTGTCAAGAGAAGTCAAAGAAGAGATAGCAGATGTGCATATTATGCTTATGCAGCTCTTAGATGATGAATCTGATAAGGTTGAAGTATCGTGCATAGTTCATAAAAAGCTTAAAAGGCAAATACGAAGGATAAAGAGGGAGATAAAGCAGAATGACAGATAAAGAACACGGGAAAATAATAAGCAGATTGCAAGAAATAAAAGAAATAGATGAAAGAATAATGAAAATTGATACTAAAATCTATGAATTAAAAAACAATCTAAATATGTTAAATAGGCTTGAAGATATAACTATAAGTTTTAACGGATACTATATATACGATGAAGATTGTCACAATTATGATGGAATAACATTAAAAGAGGATGAGGTGGCGTACATAGTTAAAAGCACAAAAAATTATTTAAAAGACAGAATAGAAATGCATGAGATGTTAAAAGACAATCAATATGAACTATTAAGAAAGGTCATAGGATAAAAAAAGAAGGGAGACGAGCTTGCCGGCGTAAAGATTAATCGGCTCCTAAAAAAATGAACATATTAAGTTTGTTTGATGGAATAGGAGTGGGCTATTTGGCCCTACAACGTGCAGGAATAAAAGTAAATAAATATTATGCGAGTGAAATCGACGAATATGCTATGCAGGTATCCGAAAGAAATTACCCGGATATTATCCGTCTAGGAGATGTTCGAAATTGGCAAGAATGGAATATTGATTGGGCAAATATAGATTTGCTGATTGGCGGAAGTCCTTGTCAAGGGTTCAGTTTTGCGGGAAAACAACTAAATTTTGAAGACGAAAGAAGTAAGTTGTTTTTTGAATACGTAGACATCCTAAATCACATAAGGGCAATAAATCCTGATGTTAAATTCTTACTGGAAAATGTAAGAATGAAAAAGGAATATCAAAATATAATATCCAGTTATCTTGGAGTACAGCCTGTCATGATCGATAGTGCTTTGGTATCAGCACAAAGACGCAAAAGACTGTACTGGACTAATATAGTGGATATAAAGCAGCCCGAAGACAAGGGTATCTTACTTAAGGATATAGTCCATGAAGTCGCTGATTTGGATTGTGCAGATTATGAATGTTTGGAAAAATACAGGGTGCCCTTTAGTAAAACTTTGCAAATCATAGAAAAAGAGGTTGGAAAAAGCAAGGTTGGATATTTCAAGTCCGACTCTCAAGGGAATAGGGTCTATTACATTAATGATAAATCAGTAACTCTATGCGGCGGTAATGGGGGACTGGGTGCTAAAACAGGACTGTACTTGTTCGGATGTATAACACCGGATAGAGTGAAAAAGAGGCAGGATGGACAGCGATTTAACGATGGTCAGAAGTTCTACACCCTCACAGCAAACGATAAGCACGGGGTACTAATAGAAGGCTATATTCGCAAACTTACGCCGATTGAGTGTGAGAGGTTGCAGACTCTTCCAGATAACTATACATATGGTGTAAGCGACAATCAAAGGTATAAAATGCTGGGAAATGCGTGGACAGCAGATGTGATTGCACATATTTTTCGATACTTGGAGGTGTAGGCATGACGGTGGATATCTTTAATACAGATAATAAGTATCAGATTATTTATGCAGATCCACCATGGGAGTACAGGCAATCGGGGAGTAAAACGAGTAGTCGAGGCACGGCAAAGCAACATTATCAGACCATGAGTACAGAAGATATTTGCAATTTGCCTATAAAAAATATAGCAACAGACAACACAGTAATTTTTATGTGGGCTACACTCCCAAACATAGCCGAAGCCATTAAGGTTATAGAAGCATGGGGTTTCACATATAAGACAGCGGCTTTTGTATGGATTAAACAAAATAAGAAGTCAAATAGCTTATTTTGGGGAATGGGAGCATATACACGGGCTAACGCAGAAGTTTGTCTGCTAGGAATTGGCAAAAAGGTCAAGGCTAAGGAATTGGTGAAAAGCCATGCTGCGATTGCTAGATACTGGACGGAGTATCTTGGAATAAATGTCAAGGCGGTAGATGTTGCAGTTATGATGTGTCTTTTTAAGATGGCTAGACTGCAAAGCAATAAGTTTGCAGATTTAGATAGTTGGGTGGACTTAGCAGGCTATGCTGCCTGCGGTGCAGAGATTGCGACAAAGTTGGATGCATCAAAGCTTCCGTACAGACTGGAGGAATAAGTGGAAGGTAGCAAGGATAAATTTTCACACTGGTGGTATGAAAATGTTTGGAAATGTAAAAACTGTAGGCATTATGAACCATTTAACGGAGTTTGCTGTAATGCCAAAAGCGAGTGGGTGGCAGATTTCAAGGACGAAGATGATGCCTGTGTAAATTTTGAGGAAGGAAGATGGAAGCATGAACAGAAGACAAAGAAGAAACCAGATTAAAAAAGGCTGTAATTGAAGGCGTAGACAATGCCTTAGTACTATTGCTATCAATTCCAGTCAAAGTATTGTGTGACAATTACGGCTGGACAGCAGAAAATGAATTACCTGAATTTGTAGAGCACATGATAAATGAATATGAGAGTTTCTCGAGTGGTGACATCACGCTTGAAGAATATCAAGAGTTTGTTTATCAAAATTGCGGTGTTAAGTTCGAGAGAACGAGATAATTTTTATTTACAAGGAGGAAGAAAAATGTACAAAATTAAGCACAAAAATGGTCAAGTAAATGCGTTATTAAAATCAGGAAGTACTTTTACAGTTACGACTATACCGCTTGATCAAGTTCATGAGATTATAGAGGTTAGCGAATTGGTGGACTCTGATAGAAGTGATTACCTTATTTATGTAGAATGTTTAGATATGCAGTGGTATTTTGAAAGGGAAGACAATACAAAAAACAATAGAAGGAAAGAAAAGGGTGAATAAATGACCGCTAAGGAGTACCTAAGTCAGTTAAGGTTAATTAATAAAGATATAGAGAAAAAACTGGGCTACTTGGAGGAATTGAATCATTTTGTTGAGAATATAAAAACAATTGATTATTCAGAAGATAGAGTACAAATTAGCAGAGCACAAAATGCAAGTTTTACAGAAACTATTGAAAAAATAATAGACCTTAAAATCAATATAAGTAGTAATATAAAGCGCTATGTAGATCTAAAGAATATAATAATAAAGCAAATAGATAGTATAAATATTGAAAGATACAAGGATATCTTATACTTTCGCTATATAGATTTTAAAAGGCTTGATGAAATAGCAATAATACTTAATTACTCATATGATAGAGTAAGGCATTTACATGGTGAAGCATTAATGTATTTTAACAAAATAATAAATCTTAGCACACAATAGCACATGTCAAGGTGTTATAATAGTATCGTAAAAGTGCAGATAGACATAATTACCTCCTAAAAATATAGATACAGTAGCAACAAGAAAGGCAGTCAGCGGGCTGTCTTTTTTGTTTGTAAATTTTGAGAAAGGAGCTGATGATATTGAAATTAACAATAAAACAACAAAGATTTGCTGATGAATATATCATCAGCGGAAATGCTACAGAGGCAGCAATAAAGGCTGGGTATAGTAAGAAGACTGCAAATGTTATAGGAGTTGAAAACCTAATAAAACCTAATATCAAAACCTATATAGACGAACGATTGAAGGAATTATCTGACAAAAAGATTGCTAATCAACAAGAAGTACTTGAATACCTTACCTCAGTCCTTAGAGGAGAAAGTAGCTCAGAAGTGGTTGTTATAGAGGGACAAGGCGAGGGAGTAAGCAAAGCAAAGCCTATGCAGAAAGCTCCTGATGAAAAGGAAAGGCTTAAGGCTGCGGAGCTTTTAGGGAAGAGAATGGGACTCTTTAAGGACAAGATAGATTTAACTGCCAATATACCTGTAATAATATCTGGAGATGATGCTCTTGAAGACTGATGCTGTTAAAATTCAACTGCCCGAGGTAGTGGGTAAAGGTTATGGTACCTTTTGGAGATACAAGGGTCGATATAGAGTCTGTAAGGGTAGCCGTGCAAGTAAAAAGTCTAAAACAACGGCTCTATGGTATATATGGGCGTTAATGAAGTATTCGCAGGCAAATTTACTTGTAGTTCGTAAGGTATTTAGAACCTTAAAAGATAGTTGCTTTACTGAGCTTAAATGGGCAATAAAAAGGTTAAAGGTTGAAAGTAGTTGGGAAGTGAAAGAATCTCCACTTGAGATGACTTATATACCTACAGGACAGAAAATTTACTTTAGAGGTCTTGATGATCCGCTTAAGATCACATCAATCACAGTAGAGCAAGGGTATCTTTGTTGGCTATGGCTGGAAGAAGCCTATGAGATATCAAACGAAAATGACTTTAATATGCTTGACGAGTCGATAAGAGGAGCTATTCCCGATGATGTAAAGCTATTTAAGCAGATTACGATTACTTTAAATCCATGGAATGAGCATCACTGGATAAAGAAAAGGTTCTTTGACACTCCAGATGATGAAGTTCTGGCAATGACTACAAATTATCTTTGTAATGAGTGGCTTGATAAGGCTGATTTGAAGGTGTTTGAGACCATGAAAAAGAACAATCCACGAAGGTATCAGGTAGCCGGACTTGGTGAGTGGGGGATTGTAGACGGATTAATATATGAAAACTGGGAAGAAAAAGCCTTTGATATAAACGAAGTCAAGAAGATATCAACTATTCAATCTGTATTCGGTCTTGATTTTGGGTATACAAATGACCCAAGTACTTTATTTTGTGGACTTGTAGATACTAAGAGCAAAACAGTTTGGGTGTTTGATGAGATGTATAAGAAAGGTATGAGCAACGAAGCTATAGCGGAGGAAGTTATAAGAATGGGATACGCTAAAGAGCGAATACGAGCAGATAGTGCAGAGAAAAAGAGCATTGATAGACTTTACACATTAGGTTTATCGCATATAACTGCTGCAAGGAAAGGACCCGATAGTAAAATCAACGGAATAGACTTTATACAAGACTATCACATAATAATACACCCAAGATGTGTAAACTTTATCACAGAGATATCTAACTATACATGGGCAAAGGATACTAAGACAGGAAATATGATCAATAAACCCATTGACGATTTTGATCATCTTATGGATGCAATGAGGTATGCTCTTGAAGGCATATCAATGGGTTCTGTATACAGTTTTGATTAAAGGAGTGAGAATGTGGACTTCATAAAGAAAATAATTATGGCGATCAGCCAATTTTTCAATAAAAAGAATATAACAGGCATAACCGGAATAAGCATTCTAAAAAATGAGATAATGGCATGGAGGGCATCACCGGATAGAATATTGCAGCTGAAAGGCGCAATGTATTATGAGGGTGTTCAGGATATCCTTACAAGAAAAAGAATGGTTATAGGAGAAGGCGGAGAACTGCAAGAAGTTAGTAATCTTCCAAACAACAGAATCATAGATAATCAGTATGCTAAGCTTGTTAATCAAAAGGCTAATTACCTTTTTGGACAGCCGTTTGTAGTAAGTGCAGATAACGAAATTTATCTTGAGTGCTTAAAACAGATATTTAATAAAAAATTTATGCGTAATATAAAAAAAGCTGGTAAGTATATGCTGAATACAGGCACAGCATGGATATACCCAAATTACGATAGCACAGGACAGCTTAGTTTTAAGGTATTTCCCGGATATGAGATTTTGCCTTTCTGGGAAGACGATGAAAAGACCAGAGTAAGATTGGCGGTTAGATTATATAAAACTGATGAATACACATATAACGGTACTAAGACTGAAGTGGAAAGGGTTGAGGTATATGCTCCAGACGGTGTATATAGATTTATTCTAAATGGTGAAGCTATAAGGGGCGATGACAATACCCCATATAGTACTTATGTAAATACTGAGAGTGAGAGCTATAACTGGGGTAGGATACCGTTAGTGCCAATGAAGTATCATGATGGCACACCTCTTATCAAAAAGGTCAAATCTCTGCAAGATGGCATTAACATAATGCTTTCAGACTTTGAAAACAATATGCAAGAGGATGCAAGAAATACAATTCTTGTTATTCGCAACTACGATGGACAGGATCTGGGAGAGTTTAGACAGAAACTTGCACTGTACGGAGCTGTTAAGGTTAAAAGCAATGACTCTGAAAAAGGTGGAGTTGATACGCTGGAAGTTAAGGTCAATGTAGATAACTATAAGGCTATTATTGAGATATTCAAGAAAGCTTTGATAGAGAACGGCATGGGGTACGATGCCAAGGATGACAGAATGTCAGGCAATCCTAATCAGATGAATATACAGAGCATGTACAGTGATATAGATTTAGATGCAAACGATATGGAAACAGAATTACAAGCGGCATTTGAAGATCTACTTTGGTTTGTAAAAGTGCATCTATCTAATATGGGATACGGTGATTTTGAAAATGAAGAGGCAACTATCACATTTAACAGAGATATACTTATCAATGAGACTGAGGCGATAGAGAGCTGTGTTAAGTCAGTCGGCATCTTATCAGACGAGACTATCATAGAGCAGCATCCTTGGGTTGACGATGTTCAAAAAGAGCTTGACAGACTTAAAAAGCAAAAAGAAGAGCAAATGCAAGACCAGTATGGGGCGTTTGAAGTTCCTAATACACAAGTTGAAGGTGGTGATATAAATGCCGAATAGCTCATATTGGCAAAACAGGTTCACACAAATTGAAGCAGCTGCTCACAATAAGGGTATAAAAGCTTACAGTGAGATAGAAAATATTTACCAAAAAGTGCAAAGAGAACTGGAGAGCAAAATAAACACCTGGTATCAAAGATTTGCAATTAATAATGACATATCTATGGCAGAAGCAAGAAAAATGCTTAATGCAAAGGAACTAAAGGAGCTTAGATGGACGGTAGAGGATTATATAAAGTATGGTAAAGAAAATGCACTAAACAAACAATGGATAAAAGAACTTGAGAATGCGTCTGCAAGGTTTCATATTTCAAGGCTTGAGTCTCTAAAGCTTCAGACACAACAAAGTCTTGAGGTTTTATATGGTAATCAACTGGATGTAGTAGACAAAACTATGAGGAATATTTATTCTGAAAGTTTATACAGAACTGCTTTTGAGGTACAAAAAGGCTTTGGCGTAGGTTTTGTGTTAGATAAACTGGATGAGAATAGACTAAGTAAGGTAATCGGTAAGCCATGGGCTATGGACGGTGTAAACTTTTCGAACAGGATTTGGAAAAATAAAGAAAAACTTATAAATGAGTTACACGGAACATTAGTAAGAAATATCATAAGCGGTGCAGATCCTGCTAAAGCTATAAAAGAAATAGAAAATAAAATGAATGTATCAAGAAGCGCAGCGGGTCGACTCATAATGACGGAGTCGGCTTATTTTAGTTCAGTAGCTCAAAAGGATATGTTTAATGAACTTGATGTTGAAAAATATCAAATAGTGGCAACCCTTGATAACAGGACATCTGAAATATGTTCCGAGCTTGATGGAAAAGTTTTCGATATGAAAGACTATGAAGCAGGGGTCACCGCCCCACCTTTTCATCCTAACTGCAGAACAACTACAATACCTTTCTTTGACGATTGGGAAGAATTAGGGGTGAAGCCTGAGCGTGCAGCAAGAGAAGGAGAGGGCGGAACTTATGAAGTGCCGGCGGATATGACATATAAGGAGTGGAAGGAAAAATACACTATTAACAATAATAATGATGCGATACCCCAAAGAGAAAAACCACTCACACAAAAGGATCTGGACGCTGTTGAATATTATGTAAGCGGAGATGGAATGTATATAAATGATTACCTGAGGAATAGAGATAATCCTATTGAAAGAATGGGAAAAATGACTGAATTTGATAATGATTTAGTTCAAAATCTTACTTCAGCAACAAGCAGAAAACATTCAAATAAGATTCTTTATCGTTCAGTTGACGCAAGTGCTGTATTTGATGATATTAGTGATGAGGACTGGGATGCTTTAAGAAATACATTATTGTACAATCTCGATGATAATGCCCAGCCTATTATCAATAATGCATTAGGGAAAGTAATTACAGATAAGGGCTTCATGAGTACAACAAAAAATTACGGGGTTGCATCTGAGTTTGATGATTTTACAGGGGCAGAACATCCCATTATCATTGAGTTTACAAATGCAGACAAAGTTAAAGGATTTGACCTTGCTGAGCATTTCCCTAAATTAGACGATAGTATGAAACAAGCAGAGGTTCTTTTAAGCAGAGATACCAAATATAGAATAAAATCAATTTCTGGCAAGGATGGGCATATTCATGTAAATGCAGAGTTTGTGGATGATGTTCTTGACTTGAATACAGTTTCAGAAAGTGGTAAAATAAAGCACAAAGTAATGGAAGGCTTGTCGGATATTTCTAAAATTGAGTCAGACAGCGATATTAAACAATTTGCAGAAAAATTTATTGATAATTTGGGCATTGACAGAACTAATATACAGGTAATGACAAAACCAATAAAGGAGCACGGATATTGCCGTTTGGGAAGTAATGTATCTCCCAATGTATTGGATTTTGATGAGTATGTATTGAATTCAGAAGATGTACGCTCTATGGAGTATCGTATTAAAACAGCATTTCATGAGGCTTTTCACTTGTCAGCAAATGGCAGGGGGTGGGACGGATTAAACTCATCTTGGAAAGTATTAGATAAATGGCGTGATTTGGAAGAAACTTTTACAGAAGCTTCAGCACATTATCTGATTGAACAGTACGGTATTGCGAACAAATTATCACCCTCTTATGCGGATAAATTAGTTTCAAATTTACCAAGATTAAAGCAACTTCCCAAATATGCATCTTGTAAAACTATTCAAGATTTTGGTGAGATTGCTTTTGCTGACAGACAAGGCGGCGCTGAGGCAAAGTGGTTGCAACTTTATTCTGAAATGAGCAAGGTTGTATTACCAGCTGACTATTATTCTAAGTATCAAGCATACATAACTCAGAATGAAGATGATTTGTTTGATATGTTTTTTGGAAATACTCCAACATATGTAAAGTATAGAACTCAGATGAAGGCTGATTTGAAATCAGCAATGGAAAAAGATTTTTTATCTCTTTCCGGTAATGAAAAGTTGGTATATAGTAATATTTTAGCATGTGCAATGCAAAAGATGGGGGTACTATAATGGTATATATTCTTGATGATTGGATAAATGATAAAAGAAATGAAACAGAGATAAGGGAACTTATCACAGAGAGCCTTAGTTGTTTTAAGTTAAATGATGACTCTAAAAAGGTTGAAGATAGATTAAGAGAACTTGGGGAGTTAAAGATACTTGAAGAGTTAAACAAAGGAACATTTACTATATAGAGTAAATATCAATTAATATGAATTCAAAAGCACCTCGTTTAGGTGCTTTTTTATTGCCGTCTTTTAGTTTTGTAGACGATAAAGAACAAAGACAGGAAGTGGAATGAACCACGCTAAAAAATGTAAGAAAGGAATTAAAGAAAATGAAAAGAGAAGATTTTATAGCACTTGGGATTGATGAGGAAACCGCTAAGAAGTGTGAAAAGGCGAGTAATGAGGAGCTTAAAGGCTATGTACCCTATGATAGATTTAAAGAAGTCATAGAGGAGAAAAATAAGCTTAAAAATGATATCGCTGATAGAGATAAGCAGTTTGAAACACTAAAAAACTCTACAGGTGATGTTGAAGCAATGAAAGAGCAAATAGCTTCTCTTCAGGCGGATAACAAAGCAAAAGACGAAGCTCATGCAGCAGAGATCAGGCAAATGAAAATTAATAGTGCTTTGGAATCTGCACTAATCGGCTCTAAGGCTAAAAATGTAACAGCGGTCAAGGCGCTTATTAAAGACCTTGATAAGGCAGAACTTCAGGAAGACGGCAGTATAAAAGGACTTGAAGAGCAAATAGCGGCTTTAAAGAAGTCTGATAGCTATTTATTCGAGGAAGCTACTACTACAAAGCCAAACTTCAAAGGGTTTCAACCAGGAGTAGCAAAGAAAGAAACTACTACAGGAAAGGTTGATATGTCTAAGATGTCTTACGAAGAGCTGGCAAGTTATATTGAGAACAATCCGGATATAGGATAGTAGAAAGGTAAAGGTAAAAAATAATGGCAAAATTTGATGCAAAAAGTTTTAATGACAAAGCATTTGGTGCTTATATGTCTGCAATTCCGAATGTGAAATTTAACAAGTTAAGAGAGTCTATGGCGGTGGTATCAGATCCAAGACTGGCAGACACTTTCAAGAATAAGTCACAGACAGGTACAGTTTATGCAATGATACCTTATTTTGGTAGAATAGGCGGAAATGCTCAGAATTATGATGGTCAGACAAATCTTACTCCGGAAAGAACCGCAACTTATGAGCAGGGTGTGTTCACATATGGAAGAATGATGGGATGGACGGAAGCCGACTTCAGTTATGATGTGACCGGAGGCGTTGATTTTATGGCGAATGTAAGAGCACAAATCATGGATTACTGGAATGAGGTAGATCAGGAGGTTCTACTGTCTATTCTAAAGGGTGTATTTGGTATGAGTGCTACAGGTACGGGAGCTATAAAGACTGCTAACAAGGCTTTTGTAGACGAGCATACACTGGATATTTCAGCATCCACAGAGAATAAAAAGACTGATGAGAGTATGATAATGGGCGTTACAACTCTTAACAGTGCCATTCAGAAGGCTTGTGGAGATAATAAGCAGAGATTTAGTCTTGTAATCTGCCATTCCAGTGTATCTACGAACCTTGAAAATCTTAAGCTTTTAGCTTATCTTAAGTATACAGACAGCGAAGGTGTCGAGAGAGACCTTAGTATGGGTACTTGGAATGGAAGACTTGTACTTGTAGATGACTCTATGCCTGTAGAGGTAAAGAATGTGGGTACGACAGGTGGAGATGTATCTATCTATACAACCTATGTACTTGGTGAAGGTGCTATAGGTTTTGAGGATGTGGGCGCAAAGGTGCCTTATGAGATGGTAAGAGATGCAAAGACAAACGGTGGAGAAGATACACTTATATCAAGAAAAAGAAATGCTGTAAGTGTGGCTGGTGTCTCATATCTTAAGACTAATCAGGCTACAAATAGTCCTACCAATGCTGAGCTTGAGAATGGCTTAAACTGGTCTTTGGTGCAGAGCGATAACAGGACTATACCACACAAGGCAGTACCAATCGCTCGTATAATCTCAAGGGGGTAATATGTTAGACAGGATAAAAGAGAGGTTGCAGTCATTAGGGTATACAGTAAAAGATAGTGATGATATTGCTATAAACTTTTCTATGCAGAAGGTTGAAAATACTATAAAAAACGATTGCAATGTCTCTAGTATCCCCGCCGGACTTGAGAATATTGCAATTGATATGGTCGTTGGTGAGTTTCTTATGTCAAAAAAGACATTTGCTCCTAACGACCTTTTAAGTTTAAATCTTGAAGTAGCTATAAAGCAAATACAAGAAGGGGATACAAATATAGCTTTTGCAATAGGAGAAGGAAGTAGGACAGATGAGCAAAGACTTGATAGCTTTATAAATTATCTTTTGACCTATGGTAGAGGTGAATTTAATACCTATAGGAGGTTCAAATGGTAAATAAAGGTATGATAGCAGCAAGGAAGGCTATAGAAAGTAGGTATAAAGGACTTTGCACTATACTGGAAAAGAAAAAAGTAAAGGACGAGACTACTAAGGCTACAGCATTGAGAGATATAGCAGTTTTAAGCGATCAGCCTTGTAGGTTGTCATACAGTAGCTCCGGTGTGGCAAGTCAAACTGATACTGTATCAAATATAGAGCAAAATATTAAGTTGTTTATTGCTCCGGAGATCAAGATAGTTCCCGGATCTAAGCTAAGAATAACTCAAAATGAGGTAACTATTGATTATATATCAAGTGGTGTACCTGCTATATATGAAACACATCAAGAGGTATGCTTAGAGATAGAGAAAGAGAGGGCGTAATGTCAACATGGGGTAGTGCTGATTTTGAAGCAATCAGAGCAATGCAGAAAAACATAGAGCGAATACAGCAAGTTGATATGGCTGCATTTTGTACTGAGTGTAGTAAGGAAATTGCAAAAAGACTTCTTGCACTTGTGATTCCCAGGACTCCGGTTGGGCAGTATCCTAGTGGAAGTGGCAAGGTTGGAGGAACATTAAGGCGTGGATGGACTGCTACTGAAAATGTAACTGTAACCAGAGAGGGGGATACTTACACGGTTGTTATAAGCAATCCTGTTGAGTATGCTCCATATGTGGAGTTTGGACACAGAACCAGAGGGGGCGGATTCAAGGACCCACAGTTCATGCTTACAATATCTGAAGAAAAGCTAAGGGCTATAATTCCAAAATTGCTAGAAAGAAAAGTTAAGAAGATGCTTCAGGAGGTGCTTGATGCCTAAAATTAATAACAGTCTTGTGCTGGATGCGATAAGTATTGCTATTAACAAAGTATCTCCTGCTTCAAGTATATACATTGATAAAGTTGAGCAAGGACTAAATAATGGTGATTTCATAGTAAGGTTAATAAATACAGAATATCTTCAGCATGGTAATGGGGATTTGTATAGAGTAATTCCGGCTTTTGATGTTATTTACTTTCCTGAAAGTGGAAATAAAGACTGTATGAGCATGGGGGATAAGCTGTCACAAGAATTATCGTTAATTGAATTAATTACAGGTGATTTATTAAGAGCTACAAATAAAGGGTATGAAATAGTAGATGAAGTTCTTCATTTTAAGGTTTCATACCCTTATAACACAATAAGTTATCATAATAATACAGGGATGGGCAAGTTAAAGGTGAACCAAGGAGGATAGAGTGGCAAATAAAGTGATTAAAGAAGATATATCCAAGTATTCTAAAGAGATAATTAGTCTATCTGATAGATATGCAGGGTACAAAGATATTATCAATGCAGAACTGGATGATGATAATGAGTACTCTATGGATGAGGTTGATAATATAATCAGTGATTTTTTGAAAAGAGAGGTGAGATAATGGCTTTAGGCGGCGGAATATGGACTAAGCAGGATAAGATATTGCCGGGAGCTTATACGGTATTTTCAAATGTAAAAAAGGCTACTGCTTCACTATCGGACAGAGGTGTTGTAGCACTTCCTATCGTTCTTAATTGGGGAGAAGTAGGGAAAGTACAGACAGTAAGCAGGGAAGATTTTCAGGCTAAGTCAAGAGAGTTATTCGGATATAAGCAAGGTTCAGATGAACTTGTAAATTTAAGAGAAGTATTTTTACACGCAACAAAAGTGCATATATACAGACTTGTGGCAGCAGATGCAGTTCAGGCAAGCAATGATATTGCAAAAGCTAAATATCAGGGAACAAGAGGAAATGATTTGAAACTCGTTATATCTGCTAGTGTAGATGTGCCGGGTTCTTTTAATGTATGCACATATCTTGATAATACACAGGTAGATATACAAACTGTAGCAGGTGCAGCAAATCTCAAAGACAATGCTTATGTATCTTTTAAGAGTACCGCAACATTATCGGTTACAGCAGGGATGCCGCTGACCGGCGGAACTAATGGAAGTGCAATTACAGGAGAGTTGTATCAAAAGGCATTGGAAGCTTTTGAGTCTTACTCTTTCAATGTTTTGTGTTGTCCAAGCATAGATAATACCATAACTAAGCTGTTTGTAGCATATACAAAGAGGTTAAGGGATGAAGTCGGTTCCAAGTTTCAAACTGTTGTTTATGATACAGATAGCGATTATGAGGGAATTATATCAGTCAAGAATGATGTAATAGGCGCAGATAAACAATCGCTTATATACTGGGTTGCAGGAGCTGAGGCAGGATGTGAGGTAAATAAGAGCCTTACTAATGCAAAGTACGATGGAGAGTATGTAGTTGATGTTAATTTCAAGCAATCAGAACTGGAAACAGCAATAAAGAAAGGCAAGTTTACATTACATAATGTAAATGGAGAAGTAAGGGTACTTGAGGATATAAATTCTCTGGTGACGCTTGTAGATGACAAAGGGGAATTGTTCCAATCCAATCAGACTATAAGAGTTATAGATCAGATAGCTAATGATATAACTGCATTGTTTACAACAAGGTATTTGGGCACAGTAGCAAATGATTCAGCAGGTAGAATAAGTCTGTGGAATGATATTTGTAAGATACATCAGGAACTTGAAAAGCTCAGGGCTATAGAAAACTTTGATACAAAGTCGGTTGAAGTGGTTCAGGGCGATGATAAGAAGTCAGTTCTTTGTACCATAAACGGAGTAAATATAATAAGTGCTATGACTAAACTCTACATGAATGTAATCATAGCGTAGTAAGGAGGATATATGGATAATTCAATAATGAATGCTATGGATGCCATAGCAGGCTCACAGGCATCTGCATATATAACGCTTGCAGACGGTAACAGATATAAGTTTATGCAGCTTTATTCTTTTGAGTCAAATATGGAAATAAATCTTGTTGAAGTTCCAATTCTTGGAAAAACAGGCAAAGGGAATAAGCCGAGTGGTTGGACCGGAGAGTGGAAAGGAACTGCACATTATAATCAGTCAATACTTAGGCAGATGTGGCTTGAGTACAAAAATACAGGAAGACTTCCAAGTTTTGATATACAGATAACTAATGAAGATCCTACATCTGCTATAGGAAGACAAACTATAGTGCTAAAAGGTTGTTTGTCAAAGGGTGGAATATTGGCTAAATTCGATGCTGACTCAGAAACACTGGACGAGGATATAGAGGGTACATTCGATGATTGGGAAATGCCAGAAAGCTTTACAATGCTTAAAGGTATGCAATAGGAGGTAATTTATGGAAAGAAGTTTAAGTGCATTTTTAGCACAAAATGTTAAGAAGATTGAAAATACTTTTTATCCGGCATCAAACAGAATAGTAGACGCAGAAGGAAAGCCGGTTGATTGGGAGATCTGTTGCATAACAGCTACAGAAAATGCAAGGATCAGAAGAAGTTGTTTTAACACTGTACCGGTTTCAGGTAAAAGGGGGCAATACACTCAAGAGTTTGATGCCAATCTTTATTTGGCAAAGATATGTGTAAGGACAACAGTATTCCCTAATCTGAATAATAAAGAGCTACAGGACAGTTATGGTGTTATGAGTGCAGAGGAGCTCATAACCACAATGCTTACTCCGGGGGAGTTTGAAGATTATTCAACAAAGGTTATGGAGACCAACGGATTTACTGATGAAAAAGATTTAGTTAAAGAAGCAAAAAACTAATAGATGGCGGCGATCCTGAAGCCAATTATGCATACTATTGTTTGCATAAATTTCACTGGAAACCTACTGATTTTTTGGGAATGACAGAGGAAGAGCAGGCTTTTGTGATTGCTGCCATTGATATTAAAGTTGAAAATGATAAAAAACAGGCTAAAGAAATAAAGAAAAAATCAAGAAGATAAGGAGGCTGAATAATTGGCTACGATACAATCACAGCTTGTGCTGACAGATGGAATGTCAAGTGTAATAAGGCGAATAAATTCAGCCTTACTTACTTGTATAGACAGCTTTGAACAAATGCAATCTACCTCAAATAATCAAATGGATACATCCGCTTTGTCAGATGCAAGAACAAGGCTTATACAGCTTAATGGCGAGCTTGACAATGCTATTATAAGGCAAGAGAGAACAAGAGAAGAAAGCGAGCAGACAGATAATTCACTTCAAGATTTGACAGAAACTTTCATGGGCTTAGCTGCTGCAGCTGCAGGTGCTTTTTCAGCAGGTAGCCTTATAGAATTAGCCGACACGGCTACTCAAACAAGAGCAAGGCTAAATCTCATTACAGGTGATTTAGAGAAGACTAAAGATTTGCAGGATGCGATAATGGAGTCAGCTAACCGCTCAAGAGCAGCATATCAATCTACAGCAGATGCTGTATCAAAGATGGGGCTTATGGCAAAGGATGCTTTTAGTAACATAGATGCAAGTGGTCATAAAACCTTAAATACAGGTGAACTTGTCGCATTTACTGAGCTTTTGAACAAGCAATTTGTAATAGCCGGAGCATCTGCGCAAGGCATGGATTCTGCAATGACTCAGCTTACACAAGCAATGGCATCGGGTGTGTTAAGAGGTGATGAGTTAAACTCTATATTTGAGCAGGCACCAACTATTATAGAAACCATAGCAAATCATCTAGGTGTCGAAATGGGACAAATAAGGCAGTTAGCACAAGAAGGCAAAATTACAGCAGATGTAGTTAAGAGTGCAATGTTGTCATCAGCAGATGAAATAAACTCAAAGTTTGAGGCTATGCCATATACATATGCTCAGGTAGGTACAATGATTCAAAATATACTGTTCAATTCATTTGAACCGGCTATACAGCTAATCGGGCAGGGGGCACAATGGATAGTTGATAACTGGAGTAATATAGAGCCTATTTTGGCAGGTGTAGCGATAGGTATTTTAGGAGCTGCTGCTGCTTGGGGTGTATATACAGCAGTTCAGTGGCTTGCAGTAGCAGCTAATCAAGCAGCAATAGCAGCTATGTTGGCAAATCCATTTTTGTGGATTGGAATAGCAATAGCTGTTGTAGTAGCAGCAATATATAAATTTATACAGGCTGTAGGTGGAATGAGAAATGCATGGACTCTTACGCAGATGGCTATCGGTGTGGGAGTTACATGGCTTAGGTTGGCTTTTATGACAGGTGTTTATGCAATAATGAATCTTGCAGGAAATTTGTCTTTGTGTTGGCAAAAAACAGGGGTTGCGATTGCTAACTTTATAGGACAGATGAAAGTTAATGTGCTTACAGGTATTCAAAACATGGTCAATGGAGCTATCGACATAATAAACGGCTTTATAAGTGCACTAAATACCATACCCGGTGTCAGTATAGAAGCTATATCAAAAGTAACTTTTGCTGCTACAGCACAAGCGGAATTTGAAGCACAAAAGAGTGCACGAGCCGACTCTATAGCATCTGCTCAAGCTCAACTTGACGCAAATAAGCAATCAAGAGCTGAAGACCTTGCAAATATTAAGAATGATATGAATAGCAAGATATCTGACCTAAAGGGTAAGTATTCAGAGTTTAAGGCAGAAAAAATAGCAATGAAAAATGGAGACGGAATTGATTCTTTAGGCTTTGAAACCGGTGCAGGTGCAGAAGTTGCGGATAATGTAGGGAAAACTGCAGGTAATACAGCGGCAGCAGCAGGAGCATTGGCAGCTACTAAAGAAAACCTTGAATATTTAAGAGACATTGCAGAACAAGAGGCTATTAATAGATTTACTACAGCTGAAATAAAAATAGATTATTCAGGAATGACTAATCAGATAAGTTCTAACATGGATCTTGATAATGTAATAGATGGTCTTACAGTAAGATTTGTAGAAGCAGTTCAAATGAGTGCAGAGGGGGTGCATAGTTAATGTATAAGTTCTTTTTAGGAGGGACATTATTTCCAGTAACCCCATCCAAGCTTACTATTAAGACTAAAAATACAAATAAAACAGTTACACTGATCAACGAAGGCGATGTAAATGTGTTAAAAACACCGGGACTTAAAGAAATAAGTTTTGAGTTGTTATTACCTTCTCAAGATTATGATTTTCTAGCAACAAGTAGCTTTAAGAAACCTAAGAGATACTTAAACAAATTAAATCTTCTGAAAATAAATAAAAAGCCATTTCAGTTTATTGTTAAAAGACCGGGAAGCTTTAAGACGAACTTGAAAGTAACCCTAGAAGATTTTACGATCACAGAGGATGCTAAAGAAGGTTTAGATGTAAAGGTTAGTGTAACCTTGAGAGAATACAGACATTACGGAACAAAAAAGGTAGTATTTTTACCTCCTGCTACAACAACAAAGCCGGAGGAGAAAAAAGAAGAAGCACAAGTAACAGAAAATAGGGATACGAGTACGGCTCCTACCCCTAAAACTCATGTAGTTAAAAGAGGAGATACACTTTGGGGGCTTGCAAAAAGATATTACGGAAATGGGGCTCTTTACCCGAGGATTGCAGCGGCGAATCCAAGAATAAAAAACCCTAATTTAATTATAGACGGTTGGGAGCTGATAATACCATGACAGTAAAGATAATGATTAGCGATGGTAAAACAGCATATATACCTTCATTAAAGGAAAGCGTTCAGCTGGATCTTGAGAGAAAAGGAAGTCCGGGAAAACTTAAGTTTACATATTTTGATGATGGTAATATAAAGACAGAAGAAGGTAATCAGGTAAAGCTTACTGTAGACGGTACGGATATGTTTTTTGGATTTTTATTCAGTAAAAAGATATCAAGCAAGGATAGGAAGTTTGTTGAATGTACAGCGTATGACCAGTTAAGGTATTTGAAAAATAAGGATACTTATTCATATAAAGACTTGGAAGCAGGAGAAGTCATTAGGGTTATTGCTGAAGACTACAGGTTAAATGTAGGAAATTTGGAGCAGACAGGTTATAAGATACCTTATCGTGAAGAACAAAATAAAACGCTTTTTGACATCATACAAACAGCTATAGATGAAACATTACAAAATACAGGTAAGCTTTATGTGTTTTATGATGATGTAGGGAAACTTACGCTTAAACACATTGAAAGTATGAAGCTTGATTTACTTATAAGTGCCAATACGGCTCAGGGCTATGAGTATAACAGTTCGATTGATAGCAAAACATATAATCAGGTAAAAGTAGAGTATAAAAATACCGGTAACAAGTCTACTGATATATTCTTAGTGAAGAGCAGTGAAAACATAAATAAATGGGGTGTGCTGCAACTTAATGAAACTGTAGAAAACAAAGAGTCGGGAGCAGGGAAAGCCGAAGCATTATTAAAGTATTATAATAAGGTGTCTAAGACCTTAAGTGTAAAGGATGCATTCGGAGATACAAGAGTCAAGGCAGGTTCTTCATTAGTGGTCATGCTTGATATAGAAGGTAATAAAATATCTAATTACATGGTAGTAGAGCAAGTAACACATACATTTAAGAATGATGAACATTTAATGTCAATGAAACTGAGAGGGGGTTCGTTTAGTGTATAACTTAGTTGAAGCAGTTAAACAAGCTGCAGTTGAAGCAATAAATAATCAAGACCCTATGAGTTTTAGGTTTGGCAAGGTGATTAAGATAGAGCCGCTCGAAATACGGATAGACCAAAAACTGACGATACCTGAACAAGCTTTGATTTTAACAAGTCAAGTAAGTAATTATTCTGTTGAAGTAGACGGATTAGAGGGTGGCAAAAGGAATTTAACTTTTAATCAAAAACTGGAAGCTGGGGAAAAGGTTATACTTATAAGAGTTGACGGTGGACAAAAGTACATAGTTTTAGATAGAGCGAGGTAGAGATATGTTGCCGGTAATAAATAACAGTATTTTGCAAGTGGAAGAAAAAACATATCCGAGTAATACTTTTGCCATAGATTTTATTTCCAATAAGATAACAGGCTTTGTAGATGAAAAAGAAGCAATAAAACAGGCTATAGCTCTTATATTAAATACTGAGAGATATAAGTTTTTAATTTATTCATGGAATTATGGTGCAGAGTTCGAAGACCTTATAGGTGCGCATCCGGATATAGTAGAAGATGAAAGCGAAAGGATTATCAGTGAAGCATTACTCCAAGATGATAGAATAAAGGCTGTATATGATTTTGATTTTAAAAGAGTAAAGGACTCCATCAGAGTTACTTTTAAAGTGGATACTATATTTGGAGTGGTTGAAGCGGAAACGGAGGTAAGTTTGTAGTGTTTGAAGAACATACTTATGAAAATATATTAAACAGAGTCCTTGCAAGAGTTAATAACAGTATTGATAAGAGAGAGGGCTCTATTATTTATTCTGCTGTAGCTCCGGTATGTGCAGAGCTCGCACAAGCATATATTGCGCTTAATTACTTGATGGATTGTACATTTGCAGATACGGCACCAAGGGAGTATTTGATAAAGCGTGCAGCTGAAAGAGGGCTTGTACCTAACCCGGCTACTTTAGCAAAGGCTATAGCGGCATTCAATATAGATGTGGATATCGGCAGCAGGTTTTCAAGTACAAAATTCAATTGGACCGTAAGTAAAAAAATAAGCACAGGAAGGTTTTATATAATATGTGAAACTTCCGGAACAGCTCCTAATGGAGAAAGAGGAAACTTAATACCAATTGAGTACATAAATGGACTGGAAACTGCTCAAATAGAGAGTATAGAAACCTATGGGGAAGATGAAGAAGATACAGAAGTATTTAGGCAAAGATACTTTTCATCTTTTGAAAGTCAAGCTTTTGGTGGTAATAAAAAGGATTATTATCAAAAAGTTACTACTATAGAAGGTGTAGGAGGATGTAAGGTTTATAGAGCTGTTAATGCTGAAGGAGTGGAGACAGAGGCTAATGTGTTAGTGGTTATAACTAATGCTGAGCATGGCGTGGCAAACAATACACTTGTATCTAAAGTACAAGAACTTATTGATCCTTTACAGAATCAAGCCGGTGATGGACTAGCTCCTATAGGACATATATGTCATGTAAGGGCAGTAGAAGGTGTAGTTATAAATATAAATACAAATATAGTCTATGACACAGGTTTCAGTTTTCAAGCTTTGCAATCTCACATAACAAAAGCGGTAGATGAGTACCTACATCAATTAAATCTGACATGGGATAAGAATGACAGCTTAGTTGTGAGAATATCTAATATAGAGAGTCGAATACTTGCGATAGAGGGTGTAAAAGACATATCAGATACCAAATTAAACGGAGTAGCTTCAAATGTTATACTAGATAAGAATGCAATAGCTGTAAGAGGTAAGATAAATGGATAGAGAGTTAATAAATTACTTACCAGATATTCTAAAGCACATAAATGAGTTTAAGCAGATTATGAAGTCAGAACAGCCTGAAATAGACAGGTTTTGGTCTGAAAGCAATAATTATGTAAATAATAGCTTTGTTTTAACTCAGGATGCGAATACAGCAAGCAGGTGGGAAAAGATACTGCACATAGCTAGTAAAGACACAGATGAGCTTGATGTAAGGAATTTTAAGATACTGTCAGTCATGCAAGGCAAGCTACCTTATACATATAGGGTACTTTATAAAACTTTACTTGCTATGATTAAAGATAAAAACGATTTTAAGCTTGAAGTTGATAATGAAAAGTACTTTGTAAAGATAACAGTTGCATTGTCATCAGGTGAACTAAGGGATGAAATAGAGAAGCTTGCAGATAGGATAGTGCCGGCTAATATGCTTTTATCTGTATCTCTTTGGTATACAACACACAAAATGCTAGAAAAAAAGACTTATGGAAGCTTGGAAACTTACACTCATGAGGAGCTGACAAGGCTTGATTTAAGGTAGGTGAATATGAGAAAAACAGAAAAACTAAAATTAAATATGCCGGATAGGTCTGATAATTATAATGTGGAAGATTTTAATACTAATTTTGAATTATTGGATAAAGCTATAACAGAAGATAAAAGCTTTTTAATTGAAAAGGTTTTGAGAGAATTAATAGTATCTCTAAATGTTGATAACTGGCTGCCAGCAAATGGGATGTGGCAGCAGACTTTAACACTAAGTGATATCAAAGCAACAGATAACCCTATTGTGTTTAGTGCTTTAAGTGAAACAAGTCTTTATCAGGACATAAAAGCTTACAATAAAAATTTTTCTTATCTATACGCAGTAAAGACCACAGATGGCAGTATTACATTTTATGCGATTAAAAAACCGACTATTACATTTTCAGTCGGTCTTAAAGGGGTGTAACATATGGGAAAAGGTATAATAATAGGCAGTACCGGAGGGACATATAGTGAGGATGTGACGGCTTCTAAGGCGGATGTATTAGAGGGAAAGAGTACAATCACTTCAGATAGTAACGATGAAGTAGTGCAGGGTACTATGCCGCTGCTTACATCTAATTCCGATTTACTTAATGTTATGCTTGCATATCAAAGAACTGACCAGTTTGGCATGGGCAAGTTTATAGATAGTCCAGGCTTAGGGCGAGGGCTTATAATAGCTCTCAGACCAGAAGACAGTAGAAAATATGCTATAGATAATCGAACAGCATTTGTTTTTATTCCTTTGAATGACTTAAAGGCGGAAAACATAAGAGCAGACAAAAATATCGGGCAGGTGCAAGGAAGCATACCGGTTGTTGGTAAGACCGGCATAGCGCAAGGGCAAGTGTTTTTAGCAAATGGATATGTTTTTTTGCATAATATACCGGCAGGAATTTATGAGAGTCAGGGCGAAAGTTGGGCACCAGAAGCTGCCGCACCGGTCGACAAAGTAAGGGCAGGTTTAGGGATACAGGCTCACAAGATAGCAGCAGATGAAACAATTGCAGGATTACAGGGGGCTTTGCCTGTTTGGAATGCAGCAATATCAGGATATAGTGATATGCTATATTCGTGGGCAAATCAGGGGCACGCTATAGATCACCCCATGGCGGGTAGAGGGGTTGTTGTAAGAGTGCCTAACAATTACATTATCCGTAATGCAAATTGGGTATATCTTGCTGAACCTGACCTAGTTGCATCAAATATTCGAGCAGGCGTGAATATGTTCGGAATACAGGGTGAAATGGTCGACTATGGAGCCGGTGGCGTGGCTTTTAATAAAGCCACTTTCGATAACAGACTCATATCGGGAGTGGCTGCGAAGGATAAAGAAATTATAATGGCTGGAGTAAATGCGACTGGTAATACTACTTTCCCGGGAACTGGAAATTTTACAAATTGGAATATAGGGGGATTTAAATTTCTAGGTATTAGAGATGGGGGAATTAGATTTTCTGTTTCTGATAATAACAATCAAGGAGTAAATAAGGCTTCAATTGCAACATTTTTTGACAGAAGTATTAATCTTACGCCATTTAAAAAAATAAAGGTCGGAGCTAAGTTTTTGAGTGGCAGCTATAAGAAGTATAGCTCACAAAACGACCGTGCAGTTGCTTGGATGGGGGTTGTCTTTGTCAACAAAAACAACTTAATACATTCAAATAATGCTCAATATAGATATCAAGCAGTGCTTAATGCTAACTATAGGGGGAGACACATTTCTTTTATAGATGGAGCGGAACACGAAGAAGTGCATGATCAAGGTCGCTTGACAGGGCAACAGCTGTGGGCAGAGGTAGATGTTTCAGATGTAAATGAACATTGTTTTGCCTTTGCATACGCTAGAGCAAATGCAGGGTATTACTATGCAGCAGCTGAAATGATAATAAACCATATAGAATTTATCAATTAAGCACTTTTTTATAAAGTGCTTTTTTAATGCAAAAATAACTAAGAGAAAGGATTAAGTTATGCTAGTAGAGATTACAGGTAATAAGGACAAGGAGCAATTAACAACTACAAGTAGGATAGTAGCTGAAGTATTTGAAAAGGAACATAAAAATGTAATTAGAGATATAGAAGAACTATTACACAAAGATTGGCTCAAAATTGAGCCGATGTTTACTCTGAGTTCTTATCAAGAACATACAAAAAGATTAGCAAGTTAAGAAAGGAGTTATATGAAAGTAATATTTGACGAGCAGGGTACTATCTATCATCAAATGATGGATGTTGCACCCGATCCAAGCGGAGCATTGAGGTTTGCAAAGATAGATGTACCAATTGGGAAAAATCTTGTTAGGCTCGATGTAGATGGAGATAAAATCGAGCCGATCTACATTGACCGTCCTTTAACTCAAGAGGAACAGCTAACAAAAGAAATCGAGGAATTAAAGAGTAAACAACAGACAACCGACTTGGCTCTAGTAGAGCTAAGTACAAATCTAATGTCTTAGGAAAGGAGTATACATGGACCATTTATTTGAAGTAATAGCTAATCTGATAATTGATGGAGTATATAGGTTTAGCCAAGTAATAGCAAAGCTAAAAGCAGGTGTTGCAAAAAAGTTAAAGGAAAAAGGCAGAGAAGATTTGGCAACTGATAGTGATGCGAAAAAGAAGGAGGATAAATAATATGCATTTTGATATTTTCAAGCCGGTTTTTGAGGTTATGAGGGGTAATACTTTATTTCAGCTTGTGATAATTATGATTGTTATGGATGTGATTTTCGGGAGTCTAAGAGCTACAAAAGACAAAGCTTTTAACTCAAGTGTAGGTATTGATGGGGGTATAAGAAAAGTAGGTATGTTGCTATCCCTTGTATGCTTAGTATTTGTAGATATCTTATGCCCGGTAAATTTGATTGGCTTTATACCGGAAACTATTAGGAGTTACATCCACTTACAAGACATTACAGTGATGGAGTTTTTTGCTTTACTATATATAGTATATGAAGTACTGTCAGTACTTAAAAATATGACCTTATCAGGATTACCGGTTCGCAGAATATGGATTACAGTAAAGGGCTTTCTAAAGAAGAATACAGGCGAATTTATAGAGATTGAGGATAAAGAGTAAAATAGTACATTTTAATATTTTATAAATTAGGTTGATATTTGCTTTTATTTTTGCTAATATTCTAATGCAAGGAGGTTAGCAAAATGGAGGCTTGTAAAAATAATAAATTATTTAGTTCATTTTTTGAGGGTTTGCAAGATATTAAGTTGCCAACCTTTTATAGTAATAGAGATATTAAACCTATAAAAAGAGAAAATATTAGTGTGAGCGAACAGATCAGAGAAGATTATAAAAAATCACTTAAAGAAATAAGAAAGGTTGCTGATGAGTTCACAAACAAATAATAGTTATGAAATTGACAATATAGTAAACCAAGTGGAGAGTTTACCAGAGGAAGAAAGAAGTTTGATTTATCAAAAACTTGAAATATATCAGGGAGATTTACCACATCCAAAAATACTTGAAGGGTATAATCAGTTATATCCAGATGCAGCAAAAAAAATAATTGATAATGGTATAGCTGAAACAGAGCACCGCAGAGATATGGAAAGAAGGTATCTCAGTGCCAATATAAGAGCTCATACCCTAGGACAAATTTTGGGGTTTATAATTGCTATTTTGATAATAGTTGGTGGCATATATCTAATTCTTAAAGGTCATCAAGTATCGGGAAGCATACTGTCAGGGGTATCTGCATTGGGCGTGATAGGTATGTTTACAGGAAACAGTTCAAATGACAAAAAGGGCAAAAAAGAGGATGATAAAGAATAGTTTTTAAGGGAGTCCGAGGGACTCTCTTTTTTAGTGCGAAAAAGGAGACAAAGTGGATTTTAATAAATTTTTAGATAAATGCAAGTGAATGAAAAGTAAGAATAAATTACACTAAGAAAGCTTGTTTTAACGAAGCAGATAAAGAAATTAAAACAAGCTTAAACAAGATCATATTCAAAAGGAGTAAGTATGCTACAAAACAATACAGACCCTAATATTCTACAGCTAATTGAGATAGCAAGAGCCGAAGTAGGATATATGGAAAAGAAAAATGCTAATAACCTTGATGATAAGAATGCCAATGCAGGGCAAAACAATTATACAAAGTATGCCAGAGACTTATACCCTCATTTACAGGGGCAACCGTGGTGCGACATGTTTACAGATTGGTGCTTTGTAAAGACTTTTGGAAAGACTCAAACTCTAAAACTTACTGGTCCTTTTAGTGCCTACACTCCTACATCCGCACAGTGGTTTAAGGATAAGGGGCAGTGGTATAGCAGACCTAAGGTAGGAGATTTGATATTTTTCAAAAACAGTGTTCGTATCTGTCATATAGGCTTAGTATATAAGGTTGCAGGAAATGTTGTGTATACAATAGAGGGAAATACTTCACTTGGCTCACAGGTAATCCCCAACGGTGGCAGTGTGTGTTATAAGCAATATGATATAGATAATTCACGCATAGCTGGATATGGCAGACCGGATTACAGCTTGCTTAAAAGTAAAAGTAGATATGAGGTGGGTTGGAACAGAGATGACAGAGGTTGGTGGTACGCAGATACCGGCAACAGTTATATAAAGTCAAGCTGGAAAACTATAAATAGTCACTGGTACTATTTTGGTGAGGACGGATATGCAGTAACGGGTTTACAAGTTATAGATGGAAAGAGGTATATATTTGACAATACTATAAACGGTGAATTTGAGTGCTGCATGCTTAAGACTGATGAGAATGGAGCTTTGAGTGTAGCTACTGCATAGAATTATACAAGGCTGCTAATTTTAAGTTTTAGCAGCCTTACAGGTGAAGAAAAAGCAAAGTATTTCTAATTGTTTTCGTGTTGCATTTCGTGTTGCATTGTTTAGAAAAATGAGGTTTATAAGCGGTAAAATAGAGACTTAAAAAGGTAAAACAAAAACCCTTGCAAGCGCCTATTTGCAAGGGTTTAATCTACAATATCCTATTTTACTTATTTTATAAAATCATGCGGGTGACAGGACTTGAACCTGCACGGTCGCCCACAAGAACCTAAATCTTGCGTGTCTGCCAATTCCACCACACCCGCTGATGAAATGCTAAATAATGATAATATATACTATCAAATATGTCAAGTGAAAAATAAAATTGGCAGACTTTTTTATAAGCCATATATGATAAAGTCCTATTATACCACAAATAAAATTGGCAGACTTTTTTGAAATTAAGCATAGTCCGCTCTAATCTAACTATACCTCAAGCATTACCTTTACGCTCTCATCCTTATTCTCTTCTATGTATTCAAAAGCCTTTTGATAATCTTCAAATGGGAATACCTTGCTGATCAAAGGTTTCATATTGATCTTGCCTGCTGCCATATAGTCTATGGCATCTTGGAAATCCTTTTCTATATACATAAGTGTACCTAGGATATTGATCTCTCTGTCCTGAATCAAAGCAAGATTTACTTCAGGGCTGTAGCCGTACACACCTACTATAACTATACTGCCGCCCTTTTTAATACTTTCAATAGCTGAGTTAACTGTAGCGCCTATACCTACACATTCAAAGAATACATCCGCCTTTTCGCCTGCGAAAGCCTTATCTACAGCTTCTTGCATACTTACCTTTGAAGTATTGGCAGTATGTGTAATACCGCATTTTTTAGCAAGCTCAAGTCTAAAGTCTGAAAGGTCCGTGATAAGAACTGACTTAGCGCCCTCTGCAAGAGCTGCCTGTGCAGTTACATTTCCTATAGTACCTGCTCCCATAACCACTACATTTAAGCCTTTTACACTCCCGGGAATTCTTACCGCATGAACACCTACCGCAGCAGGTTCTACAGTTGCCGCAAGCTGTGCATCAAGCCCGGAAGGAATAGTCTTTACAAGCTCTGCAGGTACTGTAAAATACTCGCAGGCAGCACCCGGAGTCTGGCAACCTATAACTTTGATAGTGTCGCAGATATTGTAACGCCCCTCCTTACAAGGACCGCAATGCTTACAAAAAATCTGAGGCATCATAGTCATAAGCTCTCCGACCTTTAAGTTTTTAACATCAGAACCAAGCTCTACTATCTCTCCCGACATTTCATGCCCAAGTCTTATGGGAAAGGACATAAAAGGATGCTTACCGTGGAAGGCATGTATATCGGAACCGCAGATACCTACATTTTTAACCTTTACCAAGACCTCATTGGCAGCAGGGCTCGGTTTGTCGGTTTCACTAAATTCAATTGTCTGTAGTTTGGTTAAAATCGCTTGTTTCATATCTTTCTCCTTTAAAAATAATTTATCAAAGTTTTTATAAGCTCAAAAATTTACAACATTAATTTGATTGTTCAGATATAAGCTTTTTTACACTTTCAGGGCTTATATCACCCTCCATAGGTCCGAAAGCCGCAGCATTCAAAGCACCTGCTGCACTTGCCGCACTTACGGCAAAGTCTATATCACTGCCCTTTATTAACTCGGCAAGAAAGGCACCGTCAAAGCAATCGCCGGCACCGGTAGCATCAAGCTGTGTAACCTTGTATGCAGGATAGGACTTTGGCTTAGCACCCTTTTTGTAAAGAGTAGAGCCTTTTGAACCGTTTTTAAGTAAAATGATCTCCATATTCGGATAATTAAAACAATGCTCTATGGCATCTTCTATATTGTCCTTCTTACTTATAGAAAGAAGCTCGTCTCTTCCGGGTAGGAAGAAACTTGTATTTTGCATAACTTCTTCGATAATATTATAAATGCTTTCGTCCGTCATTAGCTCGGTTCTTATATTAGGATCAAAGGATATCTTTGCCTTTGCAGACTTAAACTCATGCATAGCCTTTAGTATCTCTAAGGCAAATTCTTTTTTTGCCATAAGAGAGCATCCCATAATATGCATAATTTCAATATTCGGAAAGTCCTCAGCTTTGGGAGCTTTAGCCTCAACCGCAGGAGTATTGCCCATGTGGAAGATAAATTTTCTTGAGCCGTCACTAAAATAAGTAACAAAGGCACAGGCAGTTGCTATCTGAGGGTTGGTAATTACATGACTTATATCTATATTTAACTCTTTCATTCTGTCAATCAGACATTTGCCGAAGTCATCCTTACCGACACCGCTTATTAAGGCTGTAGAACAGCCCATTCTTGCAGCGGCAGAAGCGCAGATTGCCGGAGCGCCGCTTGGGTAAGGTCCTTTGAAATAAGCAGGTGTATACAGTTCAATATCTTCTCCTTCACGCATTATCTCAACTAATGCTTCACCCATAATCAGAAGTTTACTCATAGCTTTACCTCATTAAGTTTTAGCTAAATTATATCCTAATAAGAAGATAATAAGCAATCAAAATTTTATAAATATATAATAACTGCCGGATGATGACGGTTATAATTATACTGCTATAGGAACTAGTATAGTGTATCATTGATATTTAATTAATATCAGCAATAGCAGAGTAGTTCTTAATTATCTTTGACTAGCTAGATATCAATGATACACTACGCTAGGGGAGTTAGCAGCATAAATAATGGTCAGAAACAATTAGATAGCAACAATTAAACAGAAACACTCCCTATTTCAATCATACTCGTCAAATATTGAAATAATGAGTGTTTTTTGTGTTACAACTTATTTCAAACCTCTAAAACTACTTGATTTAATGTTTTTGCTATCAATTCCATTGTCTTTAAGAAATGTTTTCATCAACTTAACATCATCAGGTTGCCCGGCTAAGAAATATGTAGCTTTATTTTCGTATTTATCTATCGCATTTTTTAGAGTTTCTTTGCTTTGGGAAAGGTCAGTGTCGGTTTTATAGGTCAAATTTGTCGTTTTATTTGCCAGCTCTATCAGTTCCTCGTTAAAGACTGTAACCCCCTTATCCAAGTGGCTTAGAATAACCTCTCTCTTACCTGCCGATTCTTTTATGATAGGTCGTATTGCTGCAATACCTACATCAGATGCAAAGCAAACAAGTACTTCTTTATCATCTGCAAGCGATAATCCAGAATCCAACCAACTCATCTTGACCTCAGTCCCTGCCGTTAAGTCAGCTAAAGTTTTCTTATAGAAACTACCACTATTATGTGTCAAAATAAGGATTTCACCCTCATCAGGATTGGAAGCAATGGTAAGCCAACGGCTTTTTTGTTCCTTCCCTTTACTGTTTCTTGTAGCCCCGGATACCGTATCGGAAACATTTTGTTGGCTTTCTTTAGTATCAGCTAATTCAATCTTAGCAAAAGAGCCTGATTTCCATGTCATATTATCGGGTTTTGTCAAGTGGATAAGGTAAAGGTCTTTATTGAGGTTTTCAACAGATTTTACCGATAAAGTTTGACTACGCCCAAGATAGGTAATTACTCCCCAAGTAATGAGAAATATGACTCCAAGAATAGATATAATAATTATTAACATTGTTTTACCTCTTTTCATTATTACTCCCTGTTTATTTACAATAGTTTATGATCTACGATGTGAATGAATAAATATTAAATTCATTCACATATTTGCAAAAAATAAAGAAATAAATTCTTTACTTAAGAATGCCTTTGATGAAGTTAGTTGCAAGTATTTCAACTGTTCTGCCGATATTCGGAAAATCATTTTCCGTGATGTGCATATCCATGTAGTAAAACAAATTATAGACCTGTAAAATATCTTGAATTTTTTCCTCTGAGTATCCTTCTGCCATCATGCGATCGGTAAAGGTCTTTACTAAAAACTGATGAAAGGGATTTGCAACTTTGCCTTCTTCCGAGGAATAATAGTTATGCAACTCATCAGCAATAGCAGGATTGTACCATTCTGCAAGAATTTTATTGGAAGCAACAAGATGTCGTGACTGTCCGAAAATCTGACTGATGAGTTCAACCATATCTATTTTCCAATTAATATCATCTATCATTGCTTGACGTGCACGGTTATTTTCATCTATATAGATATCTAGAAAAATAGCTTCTTTACTTTCATAGTAGTTATAAAAAGAACCGACCGCCACACCGGCTTGCTTGGCAATTTCAGAGATTCCTGTTGCCTTGTAGCCTTTTTTAGAGAAGACATCATAGGCGGCTGCTTTTAATGCCTGCTTTTTGTCCATGCTATTAGCTCCTTTATGTTATAATAATGAATGAATAGTTATATTAATTCATTCACATTGTAGCAAATTATAAAAATTCTGTCAATAGAAGTTCGATGATATATTTTAACTTTATTAGATGCGTTTTTTATAAGTTTACTGCATCCCTTCCCCAAATCCGATATAAGGGAATGATTGCTTTTAAGTCTGTAAATTTGCTGTATTATTCGGTAAAATCTCCTGTTCCTGTAAAAGAAGAACTACTTTTTAAGTCCGGAATAAAAGTCGCTGCTCCCCCTCCGCCTCCCATTATCAACATAAATAATAGCCATTTATCTACTCAACCTCTTATACAGCTATTTCTTGCGGGTTGGCGATTACAGAAACACTCCCTATTTCAATCTTTTTAGCGGTTAGTACT